>Ga0123352_10014022_pt1 | contig 12746 bp, 6 predicted proteins | sample TergutLab28metaG_FD_89700 | JGI IMG/M metagenome (GOLD analysis project Ga0123352, IMG submission 89700) | Labiotermes labralis P1 segment gut microbial communities from Petit-Saut dam, French Guiana - Lab288 P1 | ecosystem: Host-associated > Arthropoda: Insects > Digestive system > Gut ... | reverse complement strand
ATTATTATTATTATTATGCCATCGTGGCTGGAAATTAGTCATAAACATTCCCACTGTTAGTATCTTGATGCCTACATCTACAGGACAATTCAAGAACAGTAATATGGTCAGAAGAAGCAATCCCAACACATTGGGCAAGAGTGGGGTGTCAGTATCTGTGCAGCACGACAAAAGGGGAAATGTGCAGAGGGTGTGGCCATGGCAAACACCCAGAGGAAAGGAGAACAAAAGTGCAGCAGTGGGAGGAAGAGGTCGAATTAAGAATTTAGGCAGAAAGAGCTAACTGCATGCAGACAGTAAGGAGGAAGGCAAGCCATACAGAATCAGTAAGGTGAAAGGAGAGCCTTACATTCTTCATTTTATGACAGTAAGTAGGAAACACAGCCTTACGCTCTTTATTTAGAGACAGTAAATGGGAAGCAGAGCCTTACTCTCTTCTTCTGAAGACAGTAAGTAGGAAGGACAGTCACACTCTCATTTTCCTCAACTTTCCCTGTTCCAATTCCAACAATAATATTTAGGGTCCAAACAAACAATATGCAAAAGAGTTCCCATGACCACTTACAGAGTTCAGGTCTGAAAAAGAAGCCTAAGCTTACAGAAGTAACACTTCAGGTTCTAAAAGCAGTAAGCATGACAATTACAGTCTTCAGGAATGCAATGTTGTATAGTCTGCCACAGAATTTCATCAGTCACCTTTCGTGGCCGAAGACTGTTGCATTAAATAACCTACAGGTAAATACAACATGTCCTGAATCCAGTACATGGCATGTTTTGGGTGATAATATATGATTCTTTCATATCAAACGCTTATTAAAAAAAAATTCAAACCCCACAATATATATACAATGGTATTTTGTGAGATAATCAAACTCTATAATTATCATAAATACCACACCTAATGTTTCTATGCTCAGTGCACATACAAATACTTCAGAGCAAGATCTGGATTTCTCACAATGGTGCTGGTGAGGATTCAGGTCTGCTTGGTCATGACACTATGTTGTCAAGCCAGAAGTTCCTAATGTTTCAGAGAATTATAGTGCCTTCATCTTCAGGGTCAAGCAGTCCAAGAAGAACAACCATGATCCTTTGCAACATCATGAACTACAGGCCCAGTGACACAGTTCCACATCCCCAAAGACCTGATTCCAAATACTGTGAAGCCTGCTTACTGACATATAAGAACAATTACTGGGGTTGTATGACATGACATTCCATTCCTTGCTTCAAATGTTCATTGTCTGAGATAAAATATCACTGAAAAATTACCCACAGAAGATGAGGATAGGCTATTCAGTAACACAAAAGGAAAAACAGCAATTGAAACTAAAAATGAAGAATGGACAAAAATCAAATAAAGGCAATGGAGGATACTGCAATTTACGTAGGTTATTCGGAAAGTAAATACCGTCTGCACATATCTCTCATGCATCCTCGAGACTGTCACTTTGCGCATGTGCAGTGACTTCCTCTATCAATTGAGAAGAAATAGATGCCATTTCATGAAATTCGTGTTATGTTTATGTTTGTTCCTGTGCGTTAAACATGTTTAAGACAATCGAAGGGGCCGCCGACTGTGAAATACGGTCTGTAATTCATTTTTTGAACGCTAGGAATGTGCTACCAAGTGAGATTCATCACCAGATCTGTCAAGTATGGTGACAATGAGATGAGTGATGGCATGGTTAGGAAATGGGTTCAGATGTTCAATGAAGGACAAGAGAACGTGCACGATGAGGCGTGAAGTGGGTGTCCATCTTTGGTGCATGATGATTTGGTGTGTAAGGTCAACGAAAGAGTGTATGATGACATAAGTTTCACAATTTCTGATCTGTCCCTGCACTTTCCTCAGATTTCAAGGACTCTACTCTATGACATTGTCAGTAGTGGCTAACATCGCAGGCGGCTGCATTCTATGAGGAGGGTATACAAAAACTTGTGCCCCAGTAATGGCGGCGGATATGTAGAAAAATAGTTGAATCTTACAGCAATAAAATTTTATATGAAATCTTACTCGATTGTTTTTTACAACGAAACGGTACTTACTTTCTGTATAAGCCTCGTACATGACATATTTACAACATAAACCATCATGGTTATTCAACCAAGGACAATCAGATGGCAAGGCATGCACTGTACATGCTTAACACAAAAAATCACTTGAGGATTGTTTGACCATGCATCTTCCTAATGAAATAAAGTGAAAGCCAACTTCATGCAACTAGGTAATTTTATTGATGTATTCTTAGCTCAACATGTTTCGGGTACATACGCCCATCATCAGGAGCATTAGATGTTGAGTTGCAGAGTTGCAGCATACGGTTTTCTGCACCGAGTTTTTGGATGGGTGATGGTCTTGAGAGTCGCTGCGTAGGTCGTGTTTATGTGCGGATGGTGCCACACACACAGCACCATCCGCACCGTAAACACAACCTACGCAGCTGTTGCTCTCAACACCACCACCCTTCCAAAAACTCGGTGCAGAAAACCGTATGCTGCAACTCAGCATCTAATTCTCCTGATGATGGGCGTATGTACCCGAAACATGTCGAGCTAAGAATACATCAATAAAATTACCTAGTTGCATCAAGTTGGCATTTCACTTTATTTCACAAAAAATCACACTGTCAACAAAATCTTGAAAAGAAAACATGCTGAAAATGTGGGAAATTCCTGAAAATATGAACACCAACTTAACTATAATAAACAACAATGAATGATGATGATAAATGATGATGGTAAGTTTCATGATTACAGTACAGGAATGATACAAGACACAACTGTTCATTATAAAAAAAAACATGTTACCAAACTGTAAGTAATCAAAAATGTTTTGTACATCCACTGCAAATTAATTACATAAAATGTATTCTGATTAATCACCACGAATAAACCAGGCATTAGGCACACATTAGCAAGTCCAAAACGTGCACTTCCAGGCAATGTCGCTATATTACCATTACATACTACTACAATCTCGTATGTGTTTTGGCCCTTCCTTGTACATCAACAGGGAGATAACAGACACAAGAAATGCATTAAACCATTTGTACACATCATCATTAGACAATGCTGCTCATGCATATACCAAACAGTGTAGCACACTAAACAAATAGGACATAAATATTTGTAAAAACTTGGACAATTACAATTAACAAAAGTGGATTCAATATTTACAAATAAAATTGCAACAGAATACAAAATTTTTTGCATTCAATCATCTAGTTCAATTTTTTCAACCTGAAACTCAAGTACAGTATGTTCACATAAACTACATCATAATTCAAACTCAACACGACTGCATTCAGATAATTCAATTTTAAAAAATCAATAGATTCACATATGTCAAGACTATTGTATATTAAAACGTGCAATGCTGTAAAAGCATGAATATTAGGAAAAGATCAAGTTTGTTTTTACTGTGATGGGACAACAGATTTTTTATGTAATGACCAATGAGCTCCACAATACACGGAGTTAGGATTTAGTGCCACAGATTATCGGGGACACCAAAAGTACAAAATTCACAACATTACAATGGTATCTTCAAGTGTCCACACTGGCTCTGGGGATCAACCAGCTTCCTGTTTGATGGTTTCCAAGCATTCCATCACTGAGGGTAAAGTGGCTAGAGTGTGCAACTGACCACACACTTCCACCCAGCACCACAGTTGAGGAAGATTTGTGCTACACCTCCAGTCCCCCATACAAATAATTCTATCCCTTGTCATGTCCCTAAACTCTTAAAGTGAATGCTGTGGTCACATGGTTACCACTCCTGCTCTGTACCAGGTCGTGGGTTAAAACCTTGGAGTGACAACTGCCTGTCCCGACTACTGATTGTTGGGGTTTTCACACTCCCTTCAGGCAGCTGCAGGGACACTATCGCATCTCTAAAGTCCCCTCAAATTCATAACTCATCCTATCATCCTCTGCTAAATAACTTCAGTAATTAAAACTGTTCTAGCTTACAGTCTGATGGAATATTACGCCCTATTAATCGGAGCCTTCTTCGACTACCCTGAACATGGAGACGAAACGCTCCTCCGAAACGTCTGTAATTACCAATAAACACGGCATCATATGGAAGAAGACTGAAATCATCGCCTACAATGCTGTTAAAACATCACATACAGAAAGCGTTGTGAAATCATTCGATGATGATGACCACAAACACTAATAATAATAATAATAATAAATATGAATTTAGCAACTTACATTACGATCCTACAAACTTAGCCTTCCTAGATCCACTCGAGAATTTGTTCAAAAAAACTACACTACCAGTCGCCTGGGACTAGAATCCAACAAGCGCTGTAGTCACGGCCGTCAGGACGTGGTAATCGTGTAGTATGTATGATGTCGCTAGAGAAACCAGCTGTGGCGCTCAAACGATTACACGCTGTACCAAAATTTTGTTCAAAAGTTACTTCAAGTGGTGAAGGACAAATAAACACGGTAGGACATGGATGGAATAAAACATGAACCGGTTTCAGACGAAGGGACTACATGTACAACTTCACGCCTGGAAGAAGAGGACAGGCTACTACCTGTAACAACGCTTTTCATAAAAAGTGAAATTAAAGAGGAATCGTGGGATAATTCAGTAAACAGTGAAAGTTTCAAAGAAGAAGTAACCATAAACGAACATGAAGAAGACACGGACAGTGAGGAACAGCAATGCGGGTGTGACGGTGTGGACAGCCCAAAGGGACAGTTCGATACCTGCATGTTATTGCAGCACCAGTACACTGCAGGGACGGACAGCACCGATGAAAATTCAACACAGAATTCAAAAGCATCGACGAAAGACAAGCATTACAAATGTGAATTGTGTGATAAAGTGTTCCCACGAAGTCGTGCATTTACAGCTCATCAGCGCAGCCATACACCAAAGAAACCGTACTCATGTCATATGTGTAACAAAAGTTTCACGCAAAAGATGATTCTGGAAAACCACTGCCGTATTCATCACACAGGCGAGAAACTTACTGTGTGTGATATAAGTAAAAATAAGCACTCGAAAGATTCAAACGCCAAGTATCATCTTATTCAGTCTGGACCAAAACCGTATAAGTGCGATGTGTGCAATAAAGTATTCTTATTACTTGATCGCTTCAAAAAACACTACCGTATACATACAGGTGAGAAACCTTACGTTTGTAACATTTGCAATAAAGGGTTTTCACAACGTGGAAATTTAGCCACTCATACACGCACACACACTGGGGAGAAGCCATATAATTGTGATACATGCAATATGAATTTTGCTGATGGATCAACTCTCAAGACCCATTATCGTATTCATACTGGCGAACGGCCATATATTTGCAACATCTGTAATAAAACATTCTCCAAAAAAGGTAACTTAACAAACCACAATCGTGTCCACACAGGCGAGAAGCCTTATTGTTGTGTTATATGTAATAAGAGCTTTTCTGAAAAGGGAAATTTGAAGAATCACCTTCGTATCCACATAGTACAAAAGACATAAAGTTGCTACATAATGCAATAACAGGGATTCTGGTAAATTAAATAAACATTCTTATATCCAGTTGCTAATGTGGAGTGTGTGTGTGGGGGGGAGGAAACATGCCATTCTGATGAAACACAAGCCATCTTTTGTACTCAATTCATATTAATTTCAGTATGATTAATATGCCAGTTTTTATAGAATCACACATTCTGTACATATTAAATGCTCAGATATAATGACAAAGTCTAGCACAATCACCTTGTACAATTGTTGACTTTTTCCAGTGTGTATGTACATTTATCCATTCTATTTCACATGCCTAGCTCCAGTAGTTCATTAGTAGTTACAGTTAAACTGAAAGTTAATGCCATGTTTTGCATTGTATGAAAACCATCTTTACAAGAGTTCCTTATTTTTGCACCTATTACTATACAGTACTTCACCACTCCAAAGTAAGTGGCAGTAATGTTCCTCCTACCTCATTTAATTACACATGTCCCAGCATTATTACTGATTATTGTAGTAAATACTCGTAAAACTGTCTCAAGTGGCACAGTGTTTATACTGAGCATCATTAAAAGTCCTTTGGTGCGCTCTATCCTGAGCCAAGTAAGTCCCATCCATTCCTCCTATCCTATTTCATCAAGATCCATTCCAGTATTATCCTATCATGTATGCCTCACTCTTCCAAGTGGTCTCTTTCCACCAAGTTTGCCCAACAAAACCCATTGTGCAGCTCTCTTGTTACCCATACAGGCCACATACCCCACCCACACTCAATCTTCCCTTAAGTGTGCCTACTGTTACTGCAAATATAAGGCTGTCACATCCCAAACAGAATATTAGTATTGGAAAGACTAATAGTTATGGTTGTGAAGCCAAACACAGATTCCCTTTACCCGCTAACGTGGAATATATGGTGAGCTCCTAATAATCCCAGCAGATGGCAGATGGGATTTAATTCACCATTTAAAGGGTTAAAACTTGCACAAAGAGAATACTATCACAAAATAAGATATTAATTAAAAGTCAATAAATATGAATTTTAACCATTAACTCTTATCCTGCTAATGTGGAGAATATGGTGAGCTCCTAATAATGCCAGCAGATTGCAGATGGGATTTAACTCAGAGTTTAAAGGGTTAATTACTTACTTACTCCATGGAGCAGAGTCCTTCTTGAAAAGCTAACCAGTTTTCAGCTAGTCAAGAAATTCCCCACATTATATGGAACTCGAAGGTTCATTACCACATTCACAAGTGCCTGACACCTGTCCCTATGCTAAGCCAGCTCGATCCAGTCCATGCCCCCACATCCCACTTCCTGAAGATCTATTTTAATATTATCTTCCCACCTTTGCCTGGGTCTCCTAAGCGGTCTCTTTTCCTCCGGTTTCCCCATCAAAACCCTGTATGTCTCTCCTCTCCTCCATACACCACCCATCTCATTTTTCTATGTGAACATTTTGTAACAAGATGCATTTTTATGGTGAGGAGTTGTTAGCTCACCTAACTCCCATGCTGGAGGACCACCACTTGTCACCAGCTGTCCGCAACTGCTAATTCAATATATTCGCAGCTACCCTCCATATTGGAGGATGTTCCTCCATCTGCAAACTGAGGACGTGCCATGCAACTGTGACAGGGACCCACTTATCACAGGCACAGACTCCCTACTACATTATATTTCAAATAATGAAAATACTGCATGTGTGTGTGGGAGGGGAATGGTGGGTGGGCGTTTTCTGTTCTGTTCCAGGACAAGCCCTCTGCCACTCCACTCTCCAACTCTACCTACCATTTTACTGCTTCCTGTGCTTGTCAGTCATCATGATAGGTCAGATTTAGCGATCACATGCAGTGAATTTTGTCTAGTTGTGCTAAGCTACATAACAGAAATTTAATCCTTATTTACTTCAGCTGGAACAGACATGACATCAAACTACACCATAAGAAGGTTCGTGACTTGTACCATTCAGCAAATTTTATTGCAGTGATGAAATCTAGGAGGATGAAACTGGGAGGGTATGTGGCACATACAGGGGAGAAAGTAAATGCATGCACAGGTATGGTGAGGAAACCTGAAGGAAATAGACCACTTTAAAGATCTTGGCATAGATGGGAGACTAAAATTGATATTAAGGAAAAAGGATGGGAGAGCATGGATTGGATTCATCTGTCTCAGGCCAAGGACAAAGGATGGACTCTGTGAACATGGTAATAAGATTTCAGGCTGCATAAAATGTAACAAATATCGTGACTAGCTGAGAACTGTTAGCTTCTCAAGAAGGACTCTAATCATCAGGTCATGACATTAGAGTTGCATAGGTCATATTTTGTCATTTCAGAATTTTTTGTTACATCTCCATGGACCAGATACTGCAGTATGATTTTAATTGACAACTGCCTTAACTACAGGTGTGGAAACTCTCATAACGAGAACATTATGCCACAACTATTAGTGATACATTACATGTTTATTGATATTCTGATACATTATACTGCTGTAATTTTGACATATGAACTACATCTGTTTGATGCTCTGTGTAATTGTATAAACATGCCTGTTCTATCAGTTTTTAGTGTCATATGCATGTTATAATTTGTTTTATGTTATGCTTTCCTTTATGAAAGTAAACTGGTTTTGACTTCATTTTACTATTATCACATTCCTTGGACACAGTCAATAGCATTGGCTACCTTGTGCCTGTTCTCATTTAGTAACTCAGTTGCAAGGGACAGAAAGAGGTAATGGACAAGCAGTAGCTATCGTTACTGCACTGAGTCTGAGTCGCAAAGTATGCCAATACTGGATGGATGAACAGTTATCATCAGCCATACACGTATAACAATCGTAAACCGTCTTCATCCCACACATCGAAGATACAGGCCATATATACACTACAATTCTGTTCAATGTTCAGTGAGTGTGACTGAAAATAAATTTAGTCATCATATTCCTGGAAAGTAAACCTACCTGTTTCTACTGTTACACGAATAAAACGTGCTCACAATACCAACAAAAATATATTACTGAAAGGTGACATTTGTGCTACAAATAATGTAGCAGAGTTACAGGTACACTAACTGCATTTCCGGAAATACACACGATCACAGATTTTAGACTGTTGCAAAAGTAAATTAACATTTGTTATGTAGCTGGAAGTTTTGTGTCCCTGCATCCTCCTGCTTGCCTTTATGGACCAGATATGTAGCAACGAACTGGCAACAAATGAAAGTAGTGTAATACTTTATTGGAATCAAGCAGTTTTCCAGATTAAAAACTGCCATAGTAAAACGTCCATATAGAAAAGAGAATACAGAAAATATTCAGAATTATAGTTTCATGTCTCTGCCTCCAGCTCTTTAAAAGAATTTTGAAAAATTTTAAGAATAATGGAGTATCCACTTTCATACAAAAAAATAAGATTTTAACAGACGAACTATGGTTACATAGAGAGTAAATCAAATGAAACAGCAATGCATGATTTTTTTTGGGTGGGGGGGGATATTCAAGATGCCATCCAATAAAACATAAAACTGACTGGAATTTTCTTTGATCTGTCAAAAGCACATGACATATTAAACCATAACATTTTTCTGCCAGAATTACAAGCTTGTGGAATTAGACATATAGCTTATCTATGGTCTAAATAATTCGCAAATCTTAAGTAGTGTGTTCAAATAAATTATGGGGCATGTACAAAGAAGATTTCAGGAATATTTATTTGAATTTAAAGGAAATTAAATATGGTTAAATCCTTGACCCAATTTTATTTTTATTATACATAAACAATCGGCCAATAAACAGGCCAATGCAAGAAGCAGAGACAATTCTGTTTGCCAGTGATACAAATGTTCTGATAAAGGCTGAAAATGAAACATAAATAAAAAAAATTATTAAAAAGTTATAAATGTAGTTTCATGCTTGTTTAGTGATACCTAAGAGACAATTATAGCAATGTCTTTTAAAACTTGGCTGAATGGAAGCTTCTGAAACCCTCAAACAACATTTGATGATATGGATATTAAGTATCACTATGAAACACAATTTTTGGATTGACATCAGACTGAAAATTTAAAATTGGATATTAATGTAAAAAAATTTAAGCCCTAAACTCAACAAAAGTTAGTATGTAATGCAAAACCTTAAAGCTATGACAAGTTTATATATCTTAAGGTGTGTGTACTGTGTAAATTTCCACTCACATTTGAGGCATGACTTCATTTTTGATGGGGAAGTAAACAACTAGCAAAGGTGATTTTTAGATTAATCGCTCATGCTGAGAGAGCTGCTTCCTGCAAGGAACTGTTTAAAACATTAAATTTAAAGCCAATTTCATTATATATATATATATCAAATGAAAAATATATATTACATAAAATGAAACACAAGGAACTTGGAATAAGATTTAGTCAGGCATGATTATAAAACACATCAAATAACACACCTTCAATCTCAATTTTGTATAACTGGTTCTTTCAAAAAAGTGTAAATAACATGAGTATAAAATTACATAGTAAACAGCTGGGTCATTTAGAGAAGTGGACATACACACAGCTGTACAGAAAGACTAAAATCATTTTATTGCAAAATACCTTCCCAGTAGTTGAATATTTGTCATATCAAGTTTTAATATAGAAAAAGTGATTGTACATAAAAATGGAAAACCCTGGTTGTGATAGTGTTATTTATGTAATCCTCTACACACAACAGGGCCTGTGGTAGTATATGACAATCAATGGAATTTCTTTTTAACAGTACAGTACTGTAGTGATAAGGATGACCACTGACGTAGATATGTGCACATTTACTGATTACACTTTGTCCTATGAAAATTTTTTCAAAGAAGGATGAGTAAAATACAAATACAAAAAGACGTAACAATTCAGCCGGTGAATAAATTCAACCACTGGTAGGAATAATGCAGGCTGAAACTCTGCTGAACCAACGACAAATTAACAATGGTGGGCGCTACTCCTAACGGTTTGGGAAAATCTCACAGGCACAACTATCGACCTAGAGGCAGTGTATCTGCTTCATTGTTTTCACAGTCGTATTACGTAAATAACGAGATACAACCTAAAACTATGTCACAGCCGCTATATTCCACATACTTTCCAATTCACTGTTTATTACTATTCCTGTAAACATTAAAAAATTTCAGCTTTTAAACATGCTCACAACCACAAAAACAAAAAAAATTAATAACCTTGGTCTTCTAGATGCACTGCACGATGCCAACTTAGCGATGTGTACGGCTCCACAATCCTGAAAAATTGGTATTCGACGCAGTGACTACCTTGAATGTGTCATAACACGTACTGAATTGCGAGTGACTTCAAACGCAACAAAGTCTGATTATCTGTGATCGTAAAATAGTGTTCTCAGCTTCAAATTTGTAATGCAGGACTAACAAAAAGACGGAGAAACTTCTACACGATATGGATGAAAAAAAATACGAACCGGTCACAAAGAAAGAGACATATACAGACTTCGAGCATGGGGATTGTGTCGTCCAAACAACAACGCTTCATATAAAAAGTGAAACTAAGGAGGAGCCATCAGATAATACAACAAACAACGAAGGTGTGAAGGAAGAGGTAATAATAAAAACAGATGAGGTAGTGGACAATGGGGAACAAATGGTACATCAGCAACAAAGCTTAAACGCCGTGGAACCAACTTCATCGGTGAAATATGATATGTCTATTTACTTTAAGCATGGACATACTACACAGACTGAGAGCATAGATGAGTATTCCACACACAATGCAGAAACGATCGGAAAACATAAACGTTACAAATGTGAACTGTGTAATAAATCATTTTCTCAAAGCGGTGCGTTAACCACTCATCGCCGCACTCATACTGGAGAGAGACCATATTCATGTGACGTGTGTAAAAAGAGATTCACGCAAAAGGTGACTTTAGAAAACCATTGCCGTATTCACACAGGAGAGAAACCCTATGTTTGCAATATATGTAATAACAGATTCTCGAAAAAGACGAACCTGAAATACCATTACCGCATACACTCTGGACTAAAACCTTATCAGTGTGATGTATGCAATAAGACATTCTCATTACGTGATCGCCTAAAGGAACATTATCGTATTCATACTGGAGAAAAACCGTACGTTTGTGACGTCTGCAATAAAGGATTTTCTCAGTGTGGCAATTTAGCGACCCATAAACGCACACATACGGGAGAGAAGCCATATAGTTGTGACGTATGTAGCATGAACTTTGCAGAAAGCGCAACTTTGAAGACCCATTATCGTATACATACTGGTGAACGGCCCTACAGCTGCAACGTATGTCAGAAAACATTCTCAAAAAAGGGTAATTTAACAAATCATCACCGTGTCCACACTGGAGAGAAGCCTTATGAATGTGTACTGTGTAATAAAAGGTTTTCCGAAAGTGCAAATTTGAAAAATCACCTTCGGTTACACACACGAGAAAAGGCGTATAGTTGTTATGTATGTAACAACCGATATGCGGATAAGTTACAACTCAAAAATCACTATCGTTGTCACACAGATGTAAAGCCATATATGTGTGTTGTTTGTAATAAAAAGTTTTCTGAGAGTGTAAATCTCAAAAAACACTATCGCATACACACAGGTGAGAAACCATATGAATGTCCGGTTTGCAATAAAAAATTCACCCAAAGTGGACATCTTGAGACTCACAGACGTACCCATACTGGAGAGAAGCCATTCACTTGCAGCATCTGTAATAAGAGGTTCTCCCAGAAAGTAACATTGAAAAGGCATGGTCGTCTGCATGCAGGGTTATAGGGGATCCTGTGGTGTCCCAAGCCAGATAGTTGTTGTAATAATGTAGAACCATTACCTCCACATGTTTCTAGCACCTTAAATCGAAATGAATGCATTTTTTTTTTAATTTCTTGCACTTGGCATTGCACTATAATGCAACATTTTCAAATCATAAAAACACTAATATTAAGCCTCTACAAATGTGAGGTTTGTGCGGGTTCGTAAGGTACATTTTTCGACAATTCTTGGTATGAAAATTGAAGAACAGTTTCTGTGTAAAGCAGAATATCCCTTTCAATGCATTCAGTAACATCTTTAACTTGCCTATGTGCATTCAGTGATAGTAAATTTAAGTACATAGCTGAAAGTCTAAATTTGAGCACCTATTGTATAAGAGATCAACATTTGTGTTTAAACTTTTTCTACCTCACTCGTTCTATTTACTCCCTTTATAACATTCCATTATGTTTAATAAACCATTT
>Ga0123352_10014021_pt1 | contig 12746 bp, 13 predicted proteins | sample TergutLab28metaG_FD_89700 | JGI IMG/M metagenome (GOLD analysis project Ga0123352, IMG submission 89700) | Labiotermes labralis P1 segment gut microbial communities from Petit-Saut dam, French Guiana - Lab288 P1 | ecosystem: Host-associated > Arthropoda: Insects > Digestive system > Gut ... | reverse complement strand
TCTATTCCAGGAATCGGTTCATACATGGTTTCTGCCATAGCCCAAAGAGATAGACCAGTAATAATTAATAGCGTTATAATAATTGCTGTTATTTTCAGCTTTGTTAATTTAATTGTAGACATACTCTATGCTTTTGTAGACCCACGTATACGTTCTCAGTATAAATAGAAAGGAGGATAATAAAGATATGAATGCTAAGAATGTTAAAATCAAAAAACGCTCACAAAGTGTAGAAGTATGGAGGCGTTTTAGAAGAAATCCAATTGCTATGGTTGGTCTTGGAATTATTATCTTATTGATAATACTTGCGTTAATAGCTCCAATAGTAGCACCACATACTGAAAGAGACCCAGGCTATGATATTCAAAATTTACAAAATACTTTCCAAATGCCTTCCAGTGAAAATATTTTCGGAACAGATAATTTAGGGCGAGATATTTTTTCAAGAATTGCTCATGGATCGAGAGTAACTTTAATGATAGGTGTTTTGGTTGTTTCAATTTCTATGACAATAGGAATAGCAATAGGTTCGACAGCTGGTTATTACGGAGGTGTACTAGATAATGTATTTATGCGATTTATAGATATATTACTTGCAATCCCCACAATTTTACTTGCGATAGTAATATCGTCGCTGTTAACTCCAGGGCTTACCAGTGTTCTAATAGCGGTTTCCATAGGAGGAATTCCAGGATATGCCCGAATTGTGCGTGGTTCTGTTTTATCAGTTCGTGGCCAAGAGTACATTGAAGCTGCAAAAGCAATTGGAGCTAAAGATTTTAGAATAATCTCAAAGCACGTTTTACCAAACTGTTTAGCACCAATTATCGTTGAAGCTACAATGGGTATGGCGGGTGCTATTAGTGTTGCAGCAGCACTTAGCTTCTTAGGTTTAGGGGCACAAGCACCTAGTGCAGAATGGGGTGCTATGCTTTCAGAAGGGCGTAGATTTATGATGATGGGTCACTGGCCAATGGTTTTATTCCCTGGTCTTTCTATTGCCTTAATAGTATTTGCACTAAATATGATGGGTGATGGATTAAGAGATGCCTTTGATCCAAAGCTTAAAAAATAAAAGGAGGACAGAAAGTGGAAAATTTATTAGATATAAAAGACTTAACTATCCATTACGTTACAGATGATGGAACAGTTAAAGCGGTTAATGATTTTAATATCTCCCTAAAGCCTGGAGAAACAGTAGGTTTAGTTGGAGAAACAGGTGCAGGGAAAACAACAACTGCTCTTGGAATTTTGAAGCTCGTTTCTGATCCACCTGGAAAATATATTGGCGGGGAAATAAACTTTGAAGGAAAAAATCTTTTTAAAGCAACAGAAGCTGAAATGCAAAAAATAAGGGGTAAAAAAATATCTATGATATTCCAAGACCCGATGACAAGCCTTAACCCTGTTATACCTGTTGTAGACCAAATTGCAGAGGTAATCGCTTTGCACGAAAATTTAACCGCAGCAGAATGTATTAAAAAGGCTGAGCAGATGCTTGAAAAAGTTGGAATCAAAGCAGAGCGTGCAAAAGAATATCCACATCAGTTTTCAGGCGGAATGAAGCAAAGAGTTGTTATAGCGATAGCACTTGCTTGTAATCCAGCACTTCTAATTGCTGACGAGCCTACAACAGCTTTAGACGTTACAATACAAGCACAAGTTCTTGAGCTTATGAAAAACTTAAAAACAGAGTTTAACACTGCTATGATAATGATAACTCATGATTTAGGTATAGTTGCTGAAGTTTGTGATAAAGTTGCAATAATGTATGCGGGTAGTGTTGTAGAAATAGCAGATAAACATAGCCTATTTAAAAATCCAAAACATCCATACACAATAGGACTTTTTGGTTCTATTCCAGATATAGAAAAAGATGAAGATAGACTAAAGCCTATAAAAGGAAGTATGCCAGATCCTACGAATTTGCCATCAGGTTGTGTATTCCATACTCGTTGTGATAAAGCGAAACCTGAATGTTCCACAATTGTTCCTAAGAACACAAAAATTAATGACGAACACTCTGTAAGATGTATTCTTTATGAAAATGAAGGGGGGAAATAACAATGATTGAAGTTAAAAATCTTAAAAAATATTTTCAAACAAAAAGAGGCCCCCTTCATGCTGTAGACAATATAAGTTTCAATATAAAAAAAGGTGAAACTTTAGGTCTAGTTGGTGAATCTGGATGTGGTAAGTCTACAACTGGACGTTTAGTTTTAAGACTTTTAGAAGCTACAGATGGTGAAGTACTTTTTGATGGGAAGAACATTTTAAACTACTCTAAAAAAGAAATGAAAGACTTTAGAGAACAATCCCAAATTGTTTTCCAAGACCCTTTCGCCTCTTTAAATCCTAGAATGACTGTTTCAAAGATTATTGCAGAGCCACTTATTATAAACAAAAAATTTAAGGATAAAGAAGCACTTAACAAACGTGTACGTGAGCTTATGGACACGGTTGGACTCGCAGAGAGATTAGTAAATTCTTATCCACATGAATTAGATGGTGGTAGAAGGCAGCGTATAGGTATAGCTAGAGCACTTGCCCTTAATCCTTCTTTCATCGTACAAGATGAGCCAGTATCTGCTTTAGACGTTTCAATACAAGCACAAGTACTAAATCTAATGGATGATCTCCAAAAAGAATTCGGTTTCACTTACTTATTTATTTCTCATGACCTCGGTGTTATCAAACATGTGAGTGATAATATAGCGGTTATGTATTTAGGAAAAATAGTAGAAATGGGAGATTATGTGTCTATCTTCAAAGATCCTAAGCATCCTTATACGCAAGCATTATTATCAGCAATTCCTATTCCGAATGTTGATATTAAAAGAGAAAGAATTCTTTTAGAAGGAGACGTTCCAAGTCCTATTAATCCTCCCCCTGGTTGCCGTTTCTATGGAAGATGACAAAAAAGAACAGAGGCTTGTAAAGGTGTTGACCAAGAATTGAAAGAAATATCACCTGGTCGCCATGTTGCATGTTGCTTAGTAACGTAGATGATTAAAAATATTAAAAAAAATTTAGGACTCTGCATCCTGATTATTATTATGACGGCAATCGCTAGCATAATAATATCAAGTATAACGTCCGGCAGACTTTCTTTTGATTATATTTTTGTTTCTAATTTTGTAGTTGGCGGCATCCTCTCTACATCCGGAATTTGGCAATTTGCCAAGCCTGTTTGGCTAAAAAAAGGTCCTCTAATAGACCATACAACTTACAAAGATGTTTTAATGGAAAAGCGTGAAGAAAAAAAAGTAAAAGCAATTGAAATTTTGATTATTGGAATCGGTATTATATTAATTGCTGGGATCGCAGAGATTATCATTAGCTTTTTAATATAAAATATATAAAAATTCGTTTGCAAATCAACTTGCAAGCGGATTTTTTTATTATTGAACATTTTTCATTTTTATGGTATAATAGTATTAATAAAGTAAAAATAAATGAAATGAGGTAGTAACATGGATACAGTACGATGTAAAATGTGTGGAGCTCCACTTGATATACATAAAGCAGTGGGCAAAAAAATAACTTGTGAATATTGCAATGGTGTGAATATTGTTCCTGCATCAATAGCTAAAGCCATTGATGCTAAGGCAAAGGCTTTACGATTAGCAGATCAAACAGCACAGGAAGTAGAAAGGACACGATTAGTGGCAGAAAGAGCTAGAAAACGAAGACCTATTTATCTGCTTATCTTAGCTGTTATTATAGTTAGTTCAGTGATGTTTGTAAGAGTTAGAACCATGAACATACAAAATTTAACACAAAGCTCGCATTTGGCAAAACTAATAGTTAATGATACACCACGAGCCGATATGGACGTTCGTGGTCTAAGAAGAAATGGTGACAGGATTGCTGCTAACTATAGGTCTGATACTATATTTGGATTCAATTCAAACTTTTTTGGAATTGGATTTCATTATGGTGCTGATACCGGTCGTAGCTCTAATAATCCTTTCGACTCTCCAGAACCAGTCCGAACCATTACCATGGGAGCTGTCACAATGTTCGATGATATACAGCTAAGAAGTCACACACAAGTTAAGAGAGACTTTGAAATAAGATACGGCTCTGAAGCAAGATACAATTTTGAAATACTAGATGGTATAGGTGGAAACGGTGTAAGATTTGAATTGAAAGAAGGAGCAGTAAGTGTACAAATCACTAGACCTACTCATAATACTCATTGGAGTGTTCGTGTTGATCGAATAGATTAGCATTACAAAAATAAAAAATCCGTTTATAAGGCAAATTATAAACAGATTTTTTATTTATTAAGAACTGTCGCTTGCTATATTTATCTCACCAATGAATACGCAGAGATTAACAATGTGCATATTAAAGCTAATTTTCTCATTAGAATTTTTCTCATTTTAGATTTTCAGGATTTAATTGGTCTAGTTCTGGTAAAACAAATCGACCATCTTTACGAATCAATACATCGTCAAAATATATTTCTCCACCACCATATTCAGGGCGCTGAATGCAAACTAAGTCCCAATGGATATTAGAATTATTGCCATTATCGGTAATGTCATATACTTGTCCAGGAGTAAAGTGGAAACTTCCATCTATTTTTTCGTCAAATAAAGTATCTCCCATTGGATGAAGAATATATGGGTTAACACCGATTGCAAACTCCCCAATATAACGAGCACCCTCATCTGTATCTAATATTTCGTTAATTTTCTTTGTATCGTTAGCAGTTGCTTCGATAATTTTTCCATCTTTAAAAGTGAATTTAATGTTTTCAAAAGTAAACCCATTATATGTGGACGGTGTATTATACGCAAGAATTCCATTTACAGAGTTGCGAATAGGTGCTGTGTAAATTTCTCCGTCAGGAATATTACGCTTTCCAGCACATTTAACATTTGCGATTCCTTTTATAGAGAATGTTAAATCCGTTCCTGAACCAGTAATACGAACTTTATCTGTTTTTAGCATTAGTTCAGATAAAGAATCCATAGCTTTGTCCATTTTGCCATAATCTAAGTTACAAACATCAAAATAGAAATTTTCAAAAGCTTCAATACTTGTCTTTGACATTTGAGCCATAGAAACACTTGGGTAACGAAGAACTACCCATTTTGTGTGTGATACACGCTGATCTAAATGAACTTTTTTAATAAGTTGTTCACTAAATATTTTCATTTTAGACGATGGAACATCTGATAATTCAGATGAATTATCACCTGAACGAAGTCCTATGTAGGCATCCATCTCTTTCATAACATCTAATTCAAATTTTGCCATAATGTCAAAATGTTCTTCTGTTGCACCCATCAAAAGAGAGCGATTAACTGTTTGGTCTTTTAATAAGACAAACGGCTTTGCACCTATTGCATATGCTTCGTTAACTAGTTCAGTAACTAGCTCTCTTTCTAAACCAGTATTTTCAATGAGTACTTTCTCTCCTGCCTGTAGTTCAATAGAGTGTGAAATTAGATTCTTTGCTAATTGCTTAATGCGTGGATCTTTCATAGATTATACCTCCAATTTTTTGAATGTCATTTGCTTATACTATTATTTCTCTATAAACAAGTATACTATAAAATGGCACAATCGTCAAGGCTTTTTTAGGCAGTTCCAACTTTTCTAATAGGAACTTGTAACTCTGTCAAACAATCCGCGGTGGCAATGTCATTGCCAGGCATAACAATTCCAAAGCCACGGATAAGTCCATCAAATTCATATCCATTTTTCTGAACCCACATAGCAAGTTTCTGCATTGCTTTATTGTAGTTATCATATGGACCTGGGAAGCGGATAGTGGCCGCCAATGGTATAGTTTCTAATTGTTTGTAAATAAAACCATTCTGATTTTCACCCAATACATTAATAGGTACGGCAATTTCCATATCGACATCTTCATCTTTGTATTCATCATCATGATAAATAGAATATCCAGTCCTAGCACATTTTAAACATAAATTCACCTTTTATCCTTTCGACTATATAAAACAAATGTAAGTGGGGCAAATACAGCAATCATACCTACTAAAACAAATACAATTGTAATTAAGGAAGGCTCTCCACCTTGCATAAGATACCTTGTTTCTGTTACAATATGTGTAGTGGGATTAGATCTAATAATAGTTTGCAACCAATTTGGCATAGTACTAGCATCTGTAAAAATATTGCTTGCAAAAATAGATATATATAATATAAGCATAGAATTTTGAGATACGGACTCTGGACGTTTAACCACTACACCAATAGCTGCAAACACCCAACTTAAGCTAAATGCATACATAGTAACAAGAAACATGCCAAGCACCAAACCTATAACACCACCCTCTGGAAGAAATCCTATAGCAAGCCCTATCAACACAACACCTACAACAGCAATTGCATATTTCACTATACTTGCTGCAATATCCAGCCGTCTGTGCATACCACCAGAATAAGTTTTAACAGCTTTTTTCCCAGCATCAACCAAGTCAAATTACATAAGCAATTCTTCGGCCCGCTTTCTTGCATCCACACTTTGATACCTTAACAATTTGGAAATCAAGATCAAATTTTGTTCGCCTGTCAAATCTTCGTCAAGTGCTACATATTGTCCTGTTAAACTGATTTCACTCCGAGTTAAACCACTTTCTTTAGGCAACTTGTGCGAAAGTACATTTACGGGGCTGTCTCATGAAAAAATTTTGATTTTAAAGCCTAAAATGTGGCTTATAGCTTAGAAATAAAGAAGAACCTGTTATCTGAATTTGGATAACAGGTTCTTCTTTATTTCTTTTTATATTCAATTGCTTGATTTTTCGAGCTTTTCATAAAAAAGTAATGATTATTTCGTGAGACAGCCCATTTTTTATTTATTATCACTATCATCATTATTCAGATTGTCATTCTTATGACTTCTTTTATAAACTACCACAACAGCCCAAGCGACAAATAAAAACATTAGTCCAACAGCACTAGCTATAGGGTTAGCAACTACTATCAGAAGAGATATAATCCCTGCAAATATACTAACAGCATATAAAATTAGAACCGTGTGCCTTTGACTAAAACCTTTATCAATAAGCCTATGGTGAAAATGTCCTCTATCTGCACTCATTATCGGCTTGTGGTTAATTAATCTTCTTATTATAGCTGAAAGTGTATCTAAAATAGGAAGAGCTAGCACTAAAACAGCTATTAAAACAGCCAGCAAAGTATACGTTTTAAACAGACCCATTACAGAAGTAACAGCCAGCACAAATCCTAGAAAGGTCGCCCCTGTGTCTCCCATATAAATTTCTGCTGGGTTGAAATTTCTCGGAAGAAATCCTAAAGAGCTTCCTGCTAAAGCAGCAGAAAAAATAACTGCTAAAGGTTCACCTGTTAAAATACACAAAATCATTATAAATATAGATGATATAGAGCTTACTCCTGCGGCTAAGCCGTCTATCCCATCTATTAAGTTTACTGCGTTCGTTATTCCTATTATCCATATTATGGTCAAAGGAATGCTGAAAGTCGCTATTATAGGATTATTAGCTAAAACAGGCCACATTATCATTTCTATTCTTGTGCCAGTAAAGACTACTATTAGAGCAGCACTAAGTTGAACTAAAGCTTTAAGCTTGGAACTTAAGTCCTTAATGTCATCCAAAATACCTAATATTACTATTATTAAAGCACCAACCGCAAAACCTAAAAATTGCAAAGTTCTAAATTCTTCAATGAATGGAATTAAAACTATCATAGAAGCCATGAAACCTAAAACTATTGATATTCCACCTAGCCTAGGAACCTCTCTTTTTGAAACTCCACGTTTTTTCGGCTTATCTATAGCTCCATATTTTATAGAAACTTTTTTAGCGAAAGGAGTTGTTAAAATAGTAATAGAAAATCCAACGAAAAATGCAACTAAGTATACTAGCCAATGGTAGTTTTCCATAATACACCTCTTTTACTGAGTTCCAAACAATCTATCACCTGCGTCACCTAAGCCTGGAACGATATAGCCTTTTTCATTTAAGTTGGAATCATGAGCAGCTGTATATATTGGCACATCTGGATGGTGTTTTTCTAAAAATTCTACACCTTCCGGACAAGAAACTACACATAAAAATTTTATATTTTTAGCACCCTTAGCTTTTATAATACTAATAGCTTCAGCGGCAGAACCACCTGTAGCTAGCATAGGGTCTAAGACAAACACTTCCCTTTCTTCCATATTTTTAGGAAGTTTTGAGTAGTATTCAACTGGTTGTAAACTCTTTGGATCCCTATATAAACCTATGTGGCCCACAGCCGCCATCGGAACAAGCCTTAAAACTCCTTCTTCCATACCGAGGCCCGCCCGCAAAATAGGAACGACTGCATAATTCTTCTTAAGTACAGTTCCCTTACATGTAATAATTGGCGTTTCCACTTCTATTTCTTTTGTTTCATCTTCTCTTGTCGCTTCATAACAAAGAATAGTTGCAATTTCTGAAACTAGTTGCCTAAAATCTTTATGGCCTGTTTTTTTGTCTCTTATCATTGAAATTTTATGACCGATTAAGGGGTGATCTATTATTTTTAGCATTTTAAAAATTCTCCATATTTATCATATTTATTAATTCTTTTATTTCCTCAGCACATTGTAAATAGGTTTCATCATCTGATCCGAAAGGGTCTTTTATATCTTGTCTTTTATTTTGAGTGTATTCATAAAGAGTATAAATTTCTTTGCCTAATTTCATGGACTGTATATATTCTTTGTGAGCGTTCGTCATAGTTAGAATTAAGGCATTTTCTATTCCTTTAACATCCATTATATTTTGTGCTTTATGGTAACTCAAGCTTAATCCATGAGAATTAGCGGCGTTTATTGATCCAGAACTTGCTGCTTGTCCATTATAGCCATAAATTCCTGCTGATTCTACTATTAAATTAAGCCCTGCTTCTTTTATTCTTTCCTGCATAAAAACACTAGCTAAGGGACTTCTACAAGTATTGCCTGTGCAAACGAAAAGTATCATTTATACCTCCAAAATATTATATTGAGCTGCCTTTAAAACTCTATCTAAAACTGCCATATTATCTGGACATTTAATATATGCGTGGCTTAAGCCTTTTTTATCTAAGTCTCTTAAAGTTGCAAAAAGATTTTTTGCGTTTACTTCAATTAATTTTTGCCCTAACTTTTCTTCAAAGAGCGATAAATTCCCTTTCACTATAGTAAGTTTAGCATTCGGCGAATAATGTTTATATTTTTGCCCAGGCGATTTAGGAGATTCATTCGCTTTAACATTGACTTCTATATTAATTTTACCTACTAAAGCTTCAATTTGTGAAATAGTAATACTTCCTAGGCGTAGCAGTGTTTTAGTAGAAGGATCAAAAACAGTTGATTCTATTCCAATGCTACATTTTGGACCTCCTATTACCGCATCTATTTTGCCTGCTAAGTCATCTACAACATGACTTTTCGTAGTAGGGCTAGGCTTTCCACTAATATTCGCACTAGGAGCTGCAATTGGACCTGCTTTTTCTATAAACTCAAGTGCAATAGAAGAGTTTGGCATACGAACACCTATAGTATCAAGACCTGCACTAGTCTCATTTGGAACAATATCTTTCTTTGGTAAAATCAAAGTAAAAGGTCCAGGCCAAAAAGCGGTAACCAAAATTTTAGATACCTCATCTAGCTCATTAGTGATAATATTAAGTTGTTCTTCATTTGCAATATGCACTATCAGAGGGTTATCAGAAGCACGACCTTTCGCTTCATAAATCTTTTTAACTGCCTCTTTATTTAAAGCATCTGCTCCTAGTCCATATACAGTTTCTGTAGGAAAGGCAACTATGCCGCCATTTGCAATAATTTTTACCGCATCATTTAATTGATTTCTTTTTAAAGTTTTCATTAAATATTAATAAATTTTTTTACACCTAGAACCGTGTAAAAAAATTTATGTTTTTTTGAAGTGAATTTCTTCAAAAAAATCTCCTTTATACTACATTTTACACTAAATTTAGAGAAAAGTCAACTAAGTAATTTTAATTGTCCATATCTTCCAATATTTCTTTAAACTTCTTTGTCGCATCATTAATTTTTCTTGTTATTTGAGAATTTAGAGCTTGTTCAAATGCTAAAAGCTCTCTTCCTATAAATTCACGTGTATCACCCAAGCTTTCTTGGTAAAGTCTTTCTCCACGTGATAAAAGTAAGCGATATTCTTCTTTTTCTCTTGGATGAATTTTAAGCAAAGAAAGTGCTTCTATTTTTTCAAGAATTTCTTGCTCTGTGAAAATACCTGGATTATTTTCTATAATTAAGGATTTTTTAAAACCGGTCGAAATAACGGTAACCTCCGCTTCTAAAATTCCGTTTATATCATATGTGAAGCGAATATCAGCACATTCTTCACCACCTTTTGCTTTTGGAATTGATAGTGAAAGCTCACCTAGCAGGGTGTTTTCAGAAGCTCTATGGCTTTCACCTTGCAAAATTTTAAAATATATCTGGGATTGGTTGTCATCTAATGTGTAAAAACGTTCTACCCTAGAAATTGGAATAATTGTATTTCTTTCTATAATAGGGACATAAATATCACTAACTACTAATCCATTTTCTTGCTTTCTAGCACCAGAAGTTCCCAATGTAAATGGACAAACATCAGTTAAAACCATTTCTTGTATTGTTTGATCACGTTCTTTCAATGCAGCATGAACCGCGCAGCCGAGTGCTACAACCTCATCTGGGTTAATGTTAGCAGAAGGAAAACGAGAAAAAAGTTTGCTTACGAAATTTTTTATCACTGGCAGTTTAGTCGCTCCACCTACTAATATTATGTTGTCTATATCATCCAATGAAAGAGAAGAATCAGAAATAGCAATTTTTATAGAATGACGAATTCGTGATAGAAGATCTTCACATTTTACTGTGTAATCTTTTAAATTTATTTCTGCTTCATAATCTTTCTCATCTACATTCACTTTTATTCCCACATTATGACTATTTACAAACTCGCATTTTGCTTTTTCTATCGCTTTAAACAAAATTGCTCTATTTTTTTCTGAAAGTTCGCTAAGCTTAAGATCTACTTCTTTTGCAAACATTTTTAGTAAAATTTCTGTAAAATCTTCTCCGCCTAGGAAAACATCACCTGCCACCGCTCGAACTTCCATCACGCTTCCGTATTTTTCTAATATGGAAATGTCAAATGTCCCGCCGCCTAAGTCAAATATTAGGAATTTTGAATAGTCTTCCTTCTCATGAAAACCATATGCAAGAGCTGCAGCTGTAGGTTCATTTACTATTCTTTCTACATTCAAATCAGCAAGCTCTCCTGCTATTTTTGTAGCTCTCCTACTAGGTTCACTAAAATAAGCAGGAACACTAATTATAGCTTCTTCTATCTCACAGCCTAAAAAGGATTCTGCGTCTTCTTTCAGGCGTTTAATTATAAGACTACTTAATTCCTCTGCTGTAAATTCTTTATTTGCTAATGTATATTTTTTTGCTGTCCCCATCCCACGCTTAAAAAGATTTATAGTGCTCCCTGGATGTGTTATTAAGCGTTCTTTCGCTATTTTCCCTACAAAGATTTCTTTTGTTTCAGGATCATAACTTATAACAGAAGGCGTTAAATACTCGCCTAAAGGATTTGGTATAAGAGTGGGTTCACCTTCTTTAAAAAATGATACTAAGCTATTTGTTGTACCTAAGTCTATTCCTATTATTGCCATTAACTTTCCTCCGCTGTCTCTATTTCTCCATTTTTTATCGCTTCTTGTATGTTCTCTTTTATTGTTCTATATGGTAAATGTGTGCCATTTTGATACGTTAAAATTTCATAAATCGCTAATCTCCCTTTAAAACCAGTGTTGAAACAAGCTTCACAGCCATTTAAACTTTTACAGCTACAAATTTTTCTAAAAAGCCTTTGTGCTATAACACCTTTCAATGTGTCTTTTAGCATGAATTTTTCTATTCCTAAATCATAAAGCCTTGTTATAGCGCTTTCAGCATCGTTTGTATGCAAGGTTGATAGCACTAAGTGACCAGTATTCGCTGCTCTTATTGCTATTCCAGCTGTTTCTTTGTCCCTAATTTCGCCTATCATAATAATATCTGGATCTTGTCTTAAAATATGGCGAAGTGCTTTAGAGAAATTTAAATTTTCTGAAACATTAATGTGAGTAATACCTTTTATAGTGTTTTCTACTGGGTCTTCTATCGTTATTATATTTTTAGAAGAATCATTTAAATAGTGCAGAAAACTGTAAAGCGTTGTTGTTTTGCCGCTGCCTGTAGGCCCTGTTAAAAGAATTATGCCAGGGCTATTTAAAAACTTTTTAACTAAAGGCAAATCTTTTTCTTTGAAAATTTTCTCAAGTGTAAAGTTTTCTGCTTCTTTATAAATGAGCCTTATCACTATTTTTTCGCCATAAATAGTTGGCATTGTACTTATTCTAAAATCTATATTTTTATGTATATTATACTCATTTTTAATACTACCATCCCTAGGAGTTCTAGTTCCTGCAATGTCTATGCTTGCCATAATCTTTAGGCGTGTAGCTATCATTTGTGCTAAATCTAACCTAAGACTTTGTTGCTCTTGTAATTTTCCATCTATTCTAAAACGAACATTCAAAGTGCTTATAGAAGGTTCTATATGAATATCACTTGCACGCTTTAAAATCGCCTGCTCTATAATACTTTCTATCGTATTGACAACTGGTGTTAACTTTTCAATTTTTTCGTTAAAAAAGTGTTCAGTATATTCAGAGAGCGTGTCGCC
>Ga0123352_10014020_pt1 | contig 12746 bp, 3 predicted proteins | sample TergutLab28metaG_FD_89700 | JGI IMG/M metagenome (GOLD analysis project Ga0123352, IMG submission 89700) | Labiotermes labralis P1 segment gut microbial communities from Petit-Saut dam, French Guiana - Lab288 P1 | ecosystem: Host-associated > Arthropoda: Insects > Digestive system > Gut ... | reverse complement strand
CTACGCCTAGGTCTCCCCAGTGGGCTCTTTCCCTCCGGTTTCCCCACCAAGACCCTATACACCCCCCTCTCCTCACCCATATGCGCCACATGCCCAGCCCATCTCGTTCTTCTCTTAAAAATAAACAACATAATAAATTGAAATACCTTCTTCTGATTAAGCATACAAAATGCCCAGGTCAGCCGTACTATAAAACTCCTTCGAACTGCCGTGGACACGTACCGAAAACACTTCTATGTGCAAGCAAACCTCAAACACCGTCTTTCTCGTACTTACATTTATAAATCCGTAGACCATAAGATGTCAATCTTTAGAGATGAAGAAAAGGAAACGTTTATAAATACTGGGAAATCTTTATACAATTGTTGACCTTCTGCTGTAGCATCTTCTAACTTAGATACAAATTTCTCTTGGGAAATTAGTAGGAACATGAAGCGTACTTTCATTATACGAAAATGAATACTGTGGCTGAGTTATGCGTAAAATGATGGCAGGTACAGGGTTAAGGAAACCTTAGTGTGTCGTGCCTGGAATGTTATAAGCTGGGAATGAGACATTCCGCGGTATTCTGATTGCGGATATTCATAACCAGCACATAGCGGCGACGTATTAGAAATTCTCCGAACCCGTTTCTTGGATACGACGTCTGCTGAATGTTGAACCAGACGGTGTCGGGCTATTTATTCACTGCGGTTGAACCTCAACAGTTCACAAGTACATGAATTGCGCAGTCGTGCTTTATATTAGTTCTCCTGCTTCCCCTTTTCAGACTCTGTGTTTGCTCCAAGTGTAATTTCGTAATTCCTGACATATTTCTTTTCATTATTCTACGTTCTCCGAAATAAATTTCCCTTTATTTTTGCACCATACTTCGCTGTGGCCCTCTTTCCTCGAAGTTGGTGTATCAAGGCCGTAGTTCGAAACAAAATATTAAAATACGTCATACCAACAGAAGTTGACTGGGTTGTATTTTTTCAGGAAATAGTTCAGTGGCAGGATGCTGCGAAAATGCAACTCGAATTTCGAGTTACATAGAATCCGTACAATTTCTTGACTATCAACTTAGGAAGGGTATATTTCTGCTCGTCTTCTAATTTATTTTCAGTATTCACTTTATACTTACTTACTTACTTACTCCATGGTGCAGAGTCCTTCTTGAGAAGCTAACTGGTTTGCAGCTAGTCAAGATATTCCCCGCATTTCACGGAACTAGAAGTTTCATTACCGCACTCACAAGCGTCCGCTACCTGTCCCTATCCTGGGCCAGCCCAATCCAGTCCATATACTCACATCCCACCTCCTGGAGATCCATCCTAATATTATCAACCCATCTACACCTAGTTCTCCCCAGTGATCTCTTTCCATCCGGTTTCCCCACCAAGACCCTATGCACCTCCCTCTCCTCATCCATACGCGCCACATACCCAACCCATCTCATTCTTCTCGATTTTATCACCCGCACAATATTGGGTGAGGGGTACAAATCATTTCGCTCCTCGTTATGCAGTCTCCTCCATTCCTCCGTTACCTCGTCCCTCCTAGATTCACTTTATAGGATATAAATTTAAACACTTTACAGTATTAAAGATGTTAATATCTTGTCTAAAAAGAAATTACTCAAAAACTGTCATCTGGTAAAATTCTTCCTCACTTGAATGTCCGTCACACTTCATAACTCTATACCTTGCAGCTCTATAAAAAGTTCATCTGAATTTGATAGAGGCAGTACTGCTAAAATAGGTTCCACAGCTTTTCCATAATAAGTATTTTACTCCACAGAATTTGTAATAATTTATTCAGTACGACAAATAATTTTTGTTTAGTTTATTAATACTTAATTCAATTTGTTTATTTTGTCGGTTACTACTTGAACTACTTACTGAGCTCCATATGGTGCCCACTTGTTGACGACGGTATAAATGCTGTAGGTTACGGACGGTACGAGGAGAAAAATTAGTTCAGTTTTCCATTGCATGAATTTTCCATATGAAAATAAAACGAGACATAAAAATGGTCGCTCATGTTTTCACTGTTCCACAAATTTTGCGGACAGAATACCTTAGCGACGGAAATTTTAATATGACGTCTCTTCAGAGAAAGAAGGATATCTGAGGTCTGCTCACGCATGACGTCACCCTATTTTTCCACAAGCAGGATCTACATAGCCGTCGAATGGCTAGGGCACATTTCTTCACGTAAGATGGTTTGAATTTCCCTTTCCAGTCACGTAAGTCCTACAAGTCCTGTGCTGTGTATGTTTTATATATCAGTTGTATAAATAACTCCATTTATCACTGTTTCTCTTGTAAGAGCAGAGTCGCTCAGGTGCTCAAAAGAGCTACTTGGTTTTTATAGGATCGTACGGCCCGGTATCATATATACAGAGACAGAAGACGGTAGTGGGCCCTACCCTGAGCCACGTACATCCGTCCTTGTTATTAATTTTCAAATTTACTTTTACAAGATCTGATTCCTGTCTGCGATAATCTTGTGAGTTTTATTAATATTGCCTTAAGAATTTCTATTATTTTGTTACGCAAACGTTATTACGGGAATAAATAATTTTATCAGGGGGTTTTCATAACTGAAAACACATTTGTTTCTTATAAATTTTTGTTGCTGTTAGAACTATTTCATTTTACTGAACGAAAAAATCTGAATTTGAGGCGTACAGCGAGGGACACGATGCCAATTCTCCTATCATCCTCCTGCACAAAACCATACTCCTTGATTGACACGTTCACTCACGACCAGCTTATATACAGACAGAAAGATACGACTAAGTAATAGTAAAGCCAATCGAAGTCTATAATTCAATACACAATATTTCACAAAGTGTTCATTATGAATATGGAAATTGTCTTTGTCACGCAATTATTATACCAACCACTGCACATACAAGTATATATAAATTTATAAAATTTACATATTAAAAACGCTCCGACATGTTTCGGTCCTAGGACCATCATCAGGGAGTTATATCGTCCTTGCTAAAGTTACACTATTAAAAGTCATATTAATTTCACTATTCCTGTTGGTTTTGTGGCAGTATGCCGTGTTGTGTTGTGTTACCAAGAGTGCACTGTTATGGATGTGCGTTTTGTGTTTCGTGGCGTGATCACGCAACGAAACACAGAACGCACATCCCTAAAAGGGCACTCTTGGCAACACAACACACGGCATGCGGCCACAATACCCAACTGGAATATTGAAATTAATATGACTTTTAATAGTGTAACTTTAGCAAGAACCATATAGCTCCCTGATGATGGTCCTAGGACCGAAATATGTCGGAGCGTTTTTAATGTTTTAATGTGTAAATTTTATAAATTTATATACTTGTATGTGCAGTGGTTGGTATAATAATTGAGTGACTTGACAACATGCACGGTGTAACAAGGAAAATGTGTATGTCTTTGTATTCTAATAACCTCTTATTGCAATTAACCTGTAAATTAGAGAACAGAATAAGCTGATATTTTAAATCAGTTTGTTAAGCGACATTAGCCAGATGAGCTCGGTCAGTACAGCGACTGTATCGGGGGCTATTCTTTCGTTTTTCTATTCGCTGTAGAAAGACATTTTCTTCTCTTCGCCTTCACATGGCAGCTGACGGTCTCTATCCAGTGGGTCCTGGCAGCTCTTTCTATGATGTTATGGCCAAGAAATCGTGAAGCTGATCACTAACGTTTTGGCGCCGGAATTATTTTTTTAATTTTAGCACATTCTGTATATAAAAAGTGACTAATACAGGGACCAAATACGTTAGAATTAAGAAACAAACTGCATTTTGAAGAGAAAAGAACGAAGAGTATATACCATGTTTAAAATATTCAGTACCTATATTTGTTGAATAAATATATAAAATGCAACTTTAGAGGTTAGCGGTGCGGTACGGCCCCTATAGGAGTCGTTAGGCGTCAAAGGGTAAAATATAGTAACAAAAGTAACAGCGGTTGGAACTGAGCTGCCACGCACCGATACGTGTTGAATTAACCACAGAGGCAGAACTTTCTTTACACTAATGACTAGAGAGACCGTCATCAGTGCGAGTGTGCAATACAGATGTGTGAAATCCAAGACATTTGATATTTTCGGTGATTACATCTACACACTTGGTTAGGAAGTGGCTTTCTTAACGTCGGTCTCGTTATGTATGGTCTGTTATACCACACGTTCTATAGCCTACATTTTATGTGGCAGAATTAAGGACACTGACTGAAGAATTGAGGCGTTGGTGAGGGGACTAGATTACAATGGAACGTCATGAAATAATGTTTAGATACTCACTGGTTTTGTTTGAATGATTATAAATTAGTGCGGTGATAAGTTATGTGCACGCTGTAATAGACATTTGGATTTCTTAAATGGTGGCAAATTTTTTGATTACATGAACGACAGTTTGCTTCTGGAGATGGATTCTGCTGCGCGTGTTGTCAGCAGAATAGAATCCCCAGGCTGAAGACTGGCTACATTGTTTTCAGTATCCAACATCATATCACAAACATGTCAGAATACAAATACAGGACAAATTAAAATGTACCATGTGAGTGTCTAAAAATATGAATATCAAAGAATAATATCTTGTCCTAATCCTAATGCCATCGCACATCAATTAAGGGTAAGATATTACATTGTACATTACTCAGTAGTTAAGCAACGATAAGAATACAATCCTTCAATACACAACTCTTTTACATAAGAAACCTATTTAACATAACCAAGAGTTTTGTATTGATGGACTGTATTTTTATTGTTGCTTATAATAGTGACACAAACGGGATGACACACCTAAAGTTTCGATAGTTACGTTATTAATATAAAAGGCAAAATTCTACCCATGTCTCAGTGTATATATTTAGTACCGTAAATTACGAAATATTTCTGACGAGAATTTCAGTTACGTGATGCACATATATATTAATAATACGAATGAGCGTGTTCCGTTTGTCACATTGCCCCGTCTTACCTTAACACAATTGATACCAAAATCGTGAAGAACTAAATTGTGAGGCCCTACACTGGATTCCCCTGGAGCAGGGTGAATTTTGTTGGATGGCTACCAGTCTTTTGGAAAGGAATAAGCTGTAAGGAGTTTCAGACAGTTTACAGGTTACATAATGCGAGGCTTACACAAACTCTGACTTAGGTAAAAAATTTTGGATTAATAATATTACTAAATAATGTTATATAAAATAAAAATATTAGATATTTTAATTATTAATACTGTAATTTTTCATTTTTTTATTTCGTGTGTGTCATAAGAAAAACTGATAGAAATAAAATTTTAAACACGCAACCTGAACTTGTAGGAACATATACACAACCACTGAGCTGTGATAAATGAGGGTTGGGTCAATTCCGAGTAACGAAAATTTCGGGTTATGAAAAATTTTCAGGGACGGAATCCTTACGTAAGTCGGAAACTGTATTTCTTGACAATATATTTTTCTTTGTACTAACTCGATTATTCAGATGAGTAAACAAATAGATGAAGACAAATATTTCAGAAAAAATGCTCCAGTTGATTTAGTTGGTCCTGCACTGCAGTAGGTGTACAGCTCCGGTGTAAAAAAGAACGTAAAGCTGGGCGAGTTTGCACTATTTCTACAAATGTTGAAGTTACTCAAATGTTCCCTTTAAAATAAAAAAAAATCCCTCAACTTCATCAATTTTAAACACGTCCGTTCTATTTACAGAATGGAGTAAAAACTGAGCACAAATGAGAATTTCGGGTTGAAAATATACGCTTTAATTTCCCGTAATTAAATTGGGACAGACACAGCGCAGTTAAGTATAGTTTGTTCCTGTTTATAAAACAACGCTGACAGCTCACATGCCGCAGACAGATTTGCACTATACAGATCGAAGCCCTGTTGTTCAACAGTGTTGAAAAGTATTAATGTTCCAATTTTATTGTCAAAAAATGACGTAATAAAATGAAAATTAGGCACTAATACAGCGCAGGCTAATAAAATGAAAAATAGGCAGCACACCAGCGCAGGCTAATAAAATGAAAAATAGGCAGTATCGTACCTCGGGCTAATAACATGAAAACTAGGCAGTACCAAACCGTAGGGTAATAAAATGAAAACTAGGCAGTAATATGCCACAGGCTAACAAAATGAAAACTAGGCAGTACCAGAGCGCAGGCTAATAAAATGAAAAATGGGCAGTAATATAGATCGGGCTAATAAAATGAAAAATAGGCAGTATTATAACGCAGGATAATAAAATGAAAAATAGGCAGTAACACAGCGAAGGTCAATAAAATGAAAAATAGGCAGTACCATAGCGCAGGCTAATAAAATAAAAAAGGCAGCATTATAGCTCGAGCTAATAAAATGAAAACTAGGCAGTAACAAAGTGCAGGCTGATAAAATGAAAACAAGGCAATACTGTAGCGCAGGTTAATAAAATGAAAAATAGACAGTATTGAAGCGTAGGCTAATAAAATGAAAAATAGGCAGTAACGTAGCGCAGGCTAATAAAATGAAAAATAGGCAGTAACATACCTCAGGCTAATAAAATGAAAAATAAGAAGTAACACAGCGCAGGCCAATAAAATGAAAACTAGGCACTATCATAGCGCAGGCTAATAAAATGAAAACTAGGCAGTACCGTAGCTCAGGCCAATAAAATGAAAACTAGGCAGTAGCACAGCAAAGGATAATAAAACGAAAACTAGGCAGTACCATAGCTCAGGCTAAAAAAAATGAAAACTAGGCAGGAATACAGCGCAGGCTAATTAAATGAAAACTAGGCACTAACACTGCGCAGGGTAATAAAATGAAAACTAGGCAGTAACATAGCGAAGGTTAATAAATGGAAAACTAGGCAGTGCCATAGCTCAGGCTAATAATATAAAAATTAGACAGTGCCATAATTCAGGCTTATAAAATGAAACATAGGAAGCGCAATAGCTGAGGCTAATAAAGTGAAAACTAGGCAGTACCACAGCGCACGCTAATAAAATGAAAACTAGGCAGTAATATACCTCGGTCTAATAAAATGAAAAAATAGGCAGGACCATAGCGCAGGCTAATAAAAAGAAAAATATGCAGCATTATAGCTCGGGCTAATAAATTGAATACTAGGCAGTAACACAGCGCAGGGTAATACAATGTAAACTAGGCAGTAACATACCTCAGGCTAATAAAATGAAAACTAGGCAGTATTGTAGCGCAGGCTAACAAAACGAAAACTATGCAGTACCGAAGCGCAGGCTAATAAAATGAAAACTAGGCAGTACAGTAGCGTAGGCTAATAAAATGAAAACTAGGCAGTAACATACCTCAGGCTAATAAAATGAAAAATAAGATGTAACACAGCGCAGGCTAATAAAATGAAAACTAGACAGTAAAATAGCGCAGGCTAATAAATGAAGACTAGGCAGTACTGTAGCGCAGGCTAATAAAATAAAAAATAGACAGGAACACAGCGCAGGCTCATAAATTAAAACTAAGCAGTACCATAATTCGGGCTGATAAAATGAAAACTAGGCAGTAACATAGCGCAGGCTAATGAAATGTAAACTAGGCTCTAACAGAGCGCAGGCTAATAAAATGAAAACTAGTCAGTACATTGCTAAGGCCATTAAATTGAAAACTAGCCAGGGCCATAGCTCACGCTAATAAAATGAAAATTAGGCAGTGCCATAACTAAGGCTAATAAAGTGAAAACTAGAAAGAACCATAGCTCAGGCTAATAAAATGAAAAAGAAGCAGTACTATAGCGTGTGCTAATAAAATGAAAACTACTCAGAATCTTTGCTTTAGGTAATAAAATAAAAAATATTCATTAACATAGCGCATGCTAATAAAATGAAAACTAGGCAGTAACACAGCCCAGGATAATAAAGTGAAAACTAGGCAGTAACACAGCGCAGGATAAAAAATGAAAACTAGGCAATAACGTAGCTCGGGGTAGTAAAATGAAAACCATTCAGTACCACACCGCAGGGTAATAAAATGAAATCTAGGCAATAACATACATTAGGCTAATAAAATTAAAAATATGTAGTAAAAGAGCGCAGGCTAATAAAATGAAAAATAGTCACTAAAGTAGCGCCGGCTAATAAAATGAAAACTAGGAAGGACCATAATGCAGGCTAATAAAATGAAAACTATGCAGTACAAGAGCGCAGGCTAATAAAATTAAAACTAGGCAGTAACATACCTCAGGCTAATAAAATGAAAAGTAAGAAGTAACACAGCGCAGGCTAATAAAATGAAAATTCGTTAGTTTCGTAGCGCAGGCTAATAAAATGAAAAATAAGCAGTACCGTAGCATAGGCTAATAAAATTAAAACTAGGCAGTAACACAGCGCAGGCTAATAAAATGAAAAATTGATAGTATCAAAGCTCGGGCTAATAAAATGAAAACTAGGAAGTACCACACTGCAGGCTAATAAAAAATATTAGGCAGTAACGTGGCGCAGGCTAATAAAATGAAAAGAAGGCAGTAATATAGCTCGGGCTAATAAAATGAAAACTAGGCATTACCACAGCGCAGGGTAATAAAATTAAAACTGGGCGGTAAAGTACGTAGGGCTAATGAAATGAAAACTAGGCAGTAACACAGCGCAGGCTAATAAAATGAAAACTAGGCAGTAACATTGCTCGGGCTAATAATATGAAGACTAGGCAGTAACACAGCGCAGGCTAATAAAATATAAACTAAGCAGTATCATAGCTCGGGCTAATAAATTTAAAAACTAGGCAGTACCACAGCGCAGGCTAATAAAATGAAAACTAGGCAGTAACATACGTCAGACCAATAAAATGAAAACTAAGAAGTAACACAGCGCAGGCTAATAAAATGAAAACTAGGCAGTAACATATCGCAGGTTAATAAAATGAAATCTAGGCAGTAACGTAGCGCAGCCTATTAAAATCAAAACTAGGCAGTACCACAGCGCAGGGTAAAGAAATGAAAACTAGGCAGTAACATACCTCAGGCTAATAAAATGAAAACGAGGCAATACCACAGAGCAGGCTAATAAAATGCAAACTAGGCAGTTGCGTAGCGCAGGTTAATAAAATGAAAACTAGGCAGTATCGAAGCGCAGACTAATAAAATGTAAACTAGGCAGTAACGTAGCGCAGGCTAATAAAATGAAAACTAGGGAGTAACATACCTCAGGCTAATAAAATGAAAAATAAGAAGTAACACAACGCAGGCCAATAAAATGAAAACTAGGCAGTAACATAGCGCATGCTAATAAAATTATAACTAGGCAGTACCATAGCGCAGGCTTATAAATTGAAAACTAGGCAGTGCCATAGCTCAGGCTAATAAAATGTAAACTAGGCACTGCCTTAACTCAGGCTAATAAAATGAAAACTAGGAAGCATCATAGCTCAGGCTAATAAAATGAAAACTAGGCAGTAACACAGCGCAGGCAAATAAAATGAAAACTAGGCAGTACCATACCTCGGGCTAATAAAATGAGAACTAGACAGTACCATAGCGCAGGTTAATAAAATGAGAACTAGGCAGTAACACAGCGCAGACAAATAAAGTGAAAACCAAGCAGTACCATAGCGCAGGCTAATAAAATGAAAACTAGGCAGTAATATAGCTCGGGGTAATAAAATGAAAAATAGGCAGTACCACACCGCAGGGTGATAAAATGAAAACTAGGCAGTAACATACCTCAGCCTAATAAAATGAATAATAGACAGTAAAACTATGCAGGCTAATAAAATGAAAACTCGGCGGTACCGTAACGCATGCTAATGAAATGAAAACTAGTCAGTACCGTAGCGCAGGCTAATAAAATGATAACTAGACAGTAACATACCTCAGACTAATAAATTGAAAACTAAGAAGTAACAGAGCGCAGGCTAGTAAAATGAAAACTAAGCAGTATCATAGCGCAGGCTAATAAAATGGAAACTAAAGCAGTAACCTAACGCAGGCTAATAAAATGAAAACCAGGTAGTAACACAGCGCATGATCATAAAATGAAAACTAGGCAGCAACATACCTCAGGCTAATAAAATGAAAACTAGGCAGTACAAGAGCGCAGGCTAATAAAATTAAAACTAGGCAGTACCCTAGCTCGGGCTAATAAAATGAAAACTAGGAATTACCGTAGCGCAGGCTAATAAAATTAAAAATAAGCAATACTATAACGCAGGCTACTAAAATGAAAACTAGGCAGTACCCTAGCGCAGGCTAATAAAATGAAAACTAGGCAGTACCACAGCGCAGGGTAATAAAATGATAACGTGGCATTAACATACCTCAGGCTAATAAAATGGAAACTAGGCATTACTACAGCGCAGTCTAATTAATTGAAAACTAGGCAGTACCATAGCTCGGGCTAATAAAATGGAAACTATTCAGTACCATAACACAGGCTAATAAAATGAAAACTAGGCAGTAACACATCGTAGGCTAATAAAATGAAAACTATGCAGTACCATAGCTCGGGCTAATAAAATGGAAACTAGGAAGTAAACAACGCAGGCTTATGAAATGAAAACTGAGCAATACCGTAGCGTAGGCTAATAAAATGAAAACTAGACCTACCATAGCGCAGGCTAATTAAATGAATACTAGTAAGCACCATAGCTCAGGCTAATAAAATGAAAAGTAAGCAGTGCCATAGCGCAGGCTGTCAGTCCAAGATTTCTTATCTCGTAAGCACCGGATCGATCACATGCCATTCTCTGTGAGCTTTGTGCTGGACAAATGGTGACTGAGCCATGTTCCTTCCCCAATAATTACGCTATCTTTATCAGTATTATTTCACCTGTGCTCCGTACTTATATTTCATTCAACTACAACTAACATTTTATGATTGTTTGCCTAGCACGTGAATACTTTATTAATATTATTTTTCACTTCTCTCAATCGGAATTTTTGTGTGGAGTACTTGTTATTAATTTAATTTAGGACTCCTAGTTTTGACTATGTTTTTTATCCTGTGAAATATCAAAAATCGCAGATTTGCTGGTGGTCCCTTTCAAAAATACTCACAGTCAAAATGTAGTATGGCATTATTAACAATAAACTTCAGAGAACACATCAAAGGGCTCAGCTGTAATCTAACTGATTACTGCTGCGAAAGAAACACACAATACTTGGAGAAATTAAGGGTTTTGGTAGGCTTGGAAATGAGGAAACAGATGTTCAGGGTTGTTACTCCGAACAACGACATTCTTTATTTCTGACGTTTTGAATGAAACATCCATTCACTCTTGAAGATGGAGATAATTTTTTCCTTTGAAGCTTCGGGAATTAATAACCCTGATATATAATGTAAAATCTAAGAAAATCCGAACCTTCAACCCCGATAACTCTAAGAGTGTGAATTCAAAACTTTTCAAACACTCTATCATTCAGCTCACCAGACTAAGGTTTTCATATAAAGGCATGTTTTCATAAACAACTAATAGCTCCAGAACAGTACGAAACTCCAGGTGAATGGAATTACGAAATTAACCTTACAGATCTTTCATTCGTGATGTATTAAGGTACTGGAAATACGATCGATTACAAGCAGGCGGACTGAAATCCTACACGCCAAACGTCACGTCCTGTTTCACATTTAGACCTGTTTGTAGAAACTTGTCTATTAACGAAGTGGTTTTACGGGACATAGAACTGGATCTTCCCATCGAGTTTCATGAAATGGTACAGACAATTCCAGTAAAATTACGTAGCCTAAAATCAGTTTTTCGGTTACTGATAAAAGTCTTGCTTTCCGTATCGCAGTTTCAGTAAGGTCTTTACAAAATTTTACCATCTGCTCCTCTGCATCTTCTCACATCACACCCCGATAATCTATGTACCAATGATCTTATTTAATATTATCTTCGTGTCTACGACTTTAGCTTGTTAGTATCCTCATTGTACTTGGATCAAACCGCACCTCTTTCCTTCGTATAACAGTCTACCAATTATCTGAGATGTTTTCCACCTTCATTTCGTCATCCTAAAACAATGCTAAATAAATTATTCCGTACACCAACAGAACATTTCCCTCTTGCGACTTCCGGATGTTAGGTGCTAGGGAATTATTATTAATACAGTATGAAAAGAGGTGCCTGCAAAGAACATAAACATAATTATTTTCGCTTTATATCCTTCTCCTGTCCTACAGAGAACATAAATATAATAATTTGCGCTTTTTATCCTTCTCTTGGCCTGCAGAGAATGTAAACATAATTATTTTCGCTGTATGTCCTTCTTCTGGCCTGCAGAGAACATAAACATAATCACTATTGCTTTATAACCTTCTCCTGTCCTGTACAGAATGTAAATATAATACATTTCGTTTTATATCTTTCTCCTAGTTGCAAGAAATTATTTGATCTATAAAGACATACCACTACTGATCCACTTTCCAAGTGCATTTATCTGTCACCGACGCTACATAATCCAAGCAACTGATAACCTCGTTAAATAACACTTTTCCCTCACTTTCTACAACCATCTGGTACATACCTCGCCATCAGTGTTGTAAAATTAAATTCAGTCACTGCCGTCTACTGAGTTAACCGCCTTCAAGGTACTCACCTCCTATCCTTAAACATGCTTCTCATTGGCCGTACTGAATGTAAACATACATTCAATCTATTTTTATTGTTACACCATTCATGTTGTCGAGTTACTCAATTATTACACCAACCACTGCACATATAAAAAATTTATAAAATTTACACATTAAAACATTAAAAACGCTCCGACATGTTTCGGTCCTAAGACCATAATCAGGGATCTATATATTCCTT
>Ga0123352_10014017_pt1 | contig 12747 bp, 7 predicted proteins | sample TergutLab28metaG_FD_89700 | JGI IMG/M metagenome (GOLD analysis project Ga0123352, IMG submission 89700) | Labiotermes labralis P1 segment gut microbial communities from Petit-Saut dam, French Guiana - Lab288 P1 | ecosystem: Host-associated > Arthropoda: Insects > Digestive system > Gut ... | reverse complement strand
TTCGTTGGGGGGGAGGGGGGTAAAGGCGACCGGTGCGTAGGGTTGACAACCTTACCACCTTCATGTGTCGACTGACTTGAAATCCGAAATCCTCAACCTCCTGGAGCCCCCAGGCCTGTACAGGGATCGCTTTGCCGTTACCTGTACATGTTACCCTCCAAGTCAACATGTATTTTCTATACTGCAGTAACATTGCAATGCATCTGACATTTAATTCGGAAAACAATGCAGACAACTTTATGGCATAATGTACGTTAAAATCTTTGTAATTCATAAAGGAGCAAATTAATATCACAGATTATGATTTCGAATGTTGAAAATAGTACTTCATTCATTAATAACTTGCCACATATACGCGAACTTTTCCATACAATATATCAGCTGTATATGTTAACAATTTCCCAGCCTTACAACATTTGTGCCAGACCTCATATATTATTACCCTCTCGTATATACGACATCGGCTACTTATTTTTTAAGTACACATTGTTCCAAGTCATATTAAGTTTCAGTATTCGTTCGCTTCATTCCTCAGCATAACGTCTCTACAATTCCCGTCACAAAATGGAATGGTCAATCACATTGGCCGCCAATTTTGTTGTTCTCTGCTGTAGCCTAAAAAATACTAAATGATTCGAGAAATGACGTGACCAGTATAGTGTGCTGGAGTGTAAGGTATCGGAGTTTGTATACAGTTGCTCGCAGAGAAGTTACATTAGGGATAACTTTCGTATCTGAAGGAACAAGAGAGGTCATGGAATTGGCGTATACATTACTGCTTTTGCGTATGATTCGTTAATGCAATCTGGCAATACAGCGACTGGGGAATATGTAAAGGCTTTCTGAATAGCGTGAAATCTCGCTTACACATGTTAGCTATTTTTTAGCTATTACGCGATTTCAGCGATCAGCGTTTAGCTTTCGAGACATAAGCCTTTTTTTTTTTTTTTGTTATTCTACCATTGGCTACTACTTTCGGCCTCAGGGGCCATCATCAGGTCAATATTTTCAAAAAACTTAAAAATGCTTGTGCATATAGTAAAGGTAAATCAGTCCCATTACAGGCCTGGAGTGGCCCAGAGGGTTCCAGGAAGTTGAGGTTTCCAGATTTCGTAACAACGGTACAGGATGGTGGTAAGGTTGTCAGCCTTACGCACCGGCCGCCTTTATCCCCAGGAAATACTCCTGGTACTCATTTATGTTAGAGGTTGAGTCGACCCCAGGGTCATAGTGAGATCGGAAGGATTGTCAATGAAAAATTCCAACCACACCGTCTGGTGCATATAGTAAAAATAGTCAATTTTTATGTGATCCCATTAACAATCATTAATAGGCTTTATAATTATGACCAGCTTTTAAGAGTACTGTCTGTGGTAAGTTGTGCTGAAATTTTATGATATGAGTACTATGAGTTTATTTCCAAAATTTTCTTGGATTGGTAAACTCAAAATCTTAAAGTTATTAAAATTATTAATATTAATTACATAATATTCGGTATAATATGTTTAAAATATGTTACGAAGGTTGTAAGTACATTGAAATACACATAACTTATATTGTCACTTTGGTGAAATTAGTAAAATTTGTTTTAAGTCTCTTCTCATTTTTACTACACACTCCTATAGATCTTACATTAACGCGTGGGCCCGGTAGCTCAGTCGGTATAGCGACTGATTACGAGCTTTTCGGTCCGGGATCGAATCCCGATGGGGACGAGATTTTCCGCCCGTCCAGACTGGTCCTGGGGCCCACCCAGCCTCCTGTAAAATGGGTACCGTGTCTTTCCCGGGGGTAAAGTGCGGCCGAGGCGTGCTGCTGACCACTCATCCCCTTCTCGTGCCGCGGTCATGTAGGAGTAGATCTATAACTCTACACACCATCTGGGACACACCGGGCCTGTAACGGGATCACTTTACGTTACAAGAACGCAACTATCGCACTGTAGAGGAAAGTAATGTGTTCGATTATTTTGTGGGATCTGAGAACCAGTGACAGTACTAAACTTATACTCTTCAATTACTTGACCCGTTACTCATACCCAGTAACTTCATATCGTGTTATAATAATATTTTATTAACTGCAATTGGGTTGTTACCCAGTGGCAGTGGTTATTTTACATGTATACAAAACATGAAATTGGTTACTACTGAATATAAGTCTGGAGGGCTACATGAGAAGCATGTAGTGGCAACTTGGAATGTTGGGAACCGTCTGAGCATTTGCTTATAGACACAGTGAAACCAAGAAAAACCTGTGTCGAGGTGGCCGGTCACAGGACCTTCCGAATACTGACTTGTAGCCAGCAGTCCGGCATCTAAAGTAAAGCAAAAAAAAAAGTTGTCCCAGAACACACATTATGAAGTATCTCTTCTGACTTTGTCTTATGCACTCAAATATTCTGCTCAGCAATATGATCTAGCATTCGGCTAGCACTGCTAAATCCACGTGACACACTACTCCCTCTTGTACTCTCCGCCGTAGTGTGTAACACATAGAGACGCCACTAGCGTAGATAAATACGCGGCGCCTGACACCACTCAGCAATCACACCCCTCCCACAACATCCATTTGAATGAAGTTACCCATAACTCATGTGGGCCGGAATAGCTCAGTCGGTATAGCGACTCGCTAATGGCTGGACGGTCCGGGGATTGAATCCCGGTGGGGGGGGGTGATTTTCCGCACCTCATCCAGACGGGAAATGGGGCCCACCTAGCCTCCTACATAGTTGGTTAGTTGGTACTGGATCTTTACTGTGGGTAAAGCGAGCGGGTCGTGACCTTGACCACCCCCTCCCATATAGTGCCAAGGTTGAAGGAAAAGTAGAGCTGTACGTCTTCTCCCCTCTGGGTCTTCGTGGTTTGTTCTAGGGTGAACTTTACCTTTACCTCTACCTTTACCTTAATCATAACATGGACACATAATACTGCCTTCTGTCGGAAAAAAGAAACCAAATTTGAAAGAATCCAAAAAACAAAATTATTATTTTTGGGCCTCCCGTATAGGGGGTCTGCAGGGGGCCCCATCTACGCCGCTAATATACAAAAATATTGAAAGTATCTGCAATGTAAGCTAATTTTCTTTTATCATTCATGTAGGGCGTGTGCTTAGGCAAACAATCGTGACTTCACTGTATCAACTGCAGAAGATGATTAGTGTGGAATGAAATACAGGGACGGTAGTTGTGGACGCTGAAGTGGAAACGCGTGAAGAGAAAAGAGTTTATTTTGTAATAAATATCGGGAAAGCTGCTCAATGTCTGACTGGGATTCCAAACATGAACTTCTGAAAAGCAGTTCAGAAACTTCACTGCTGAGCAAACTTGCTTCCTTAGATCCTAGATTAAGCAGTTTTTGATATCAAGTAAAAAAATGTTTCAATTTGCGATGAAGATAAATGTAATTATTTGTTTATTGCCAAATAAAAGTTTACGTGTTGTGTAATGTACATATATACACACACGTAAATTTAAAGGTAAAGCAGTCCCGTTAGAGGCCTGGAGTGGCCCAGAGGTTTCCGGAAAGTTAAGGTTCCCAGATTTCATGACAACGGCACAGAATGGTGGTAAGGTTGTCAGCCTTACGCGCCGGCCACCTTTACCTCCAGGAAATTCTCCTGGTACTCATGTCTGTTAGAGGCTGAGTAGACCTCAGGACCATAGCGCGATCGGAAGGATTTTAAGTCAATGACAATTTCCAACGACACCAGCTGGGATCGAACCAGCGACCTTCCGATTTGTAACACAGCACCTTAATCACTGTGCTACCGCGGTCCACCATATACATACATTTATTGTACAAAAACATACTGTGCTCTTTAGCGCATGTTTCTAGTGTGACCTCTGCCACTTCCATGAAGGTTGTGTCTCACGTCACATCCAAGAACCTAACGAAATCCTACTGACGCCTGAGTGACGTAATCGCAAGTTTGTTACCACCACAGAAAAGTACAGGTGGAGTGCTTTCTTTGTTCACTTTGACAGTTGAAAGAAATTGGGAGAAAAACGAAATTCTACAAAAATGGAATTAACTATCAATAAGGACGCTTTAATTAATCACTCGTCTTCCGTATCCTTCGAACTTCTTCCTTAATGGACTTTGTTTCACTTAGGGAAAAGGTTTTCTATTGTTGGAAGCTATCAAATTATAGATACGCATCTGGTGCCATGAAAGAAAGAAGATGCGGAAATTTCTTTTCTAAACACTTAATGTTTAAGAACAAGAGTTCCATAATATATTTATATAAAACCAAGGAAATGGAATACTTAATTAAATTCATCTTTCTTTTCTATGTTACGCTTCCTGCTGAAACAATATTCTAGACATCATTAAAGGTAAAGTGATCCCGTTACAGGCCCGGTGTGGCCCAGAGGGTGGGTAGAGGTATAGCTGTACTCTTCCATGACCGCGGCACTACAAGGGGGTGAGTGGTCAGCAGCACGCCCCGGCCGCAATTAACCCCCAGGAAAGACCCGGTACCCAAATTAAATGCCAGTTTATGCCTATCTCCAAGAAACAAAGCTCGAGTCTCCTTAAAATAAGAGTCTGCCAGGTAGCCAAAAACGCCGGTTTTGTACAGCCCTATTCTAAAGCAGTTAAATGAAGTCCACATTTTATTTATTTTGTATATTTTTTATACTACCCGCCTTTCAATATTTTATGAGTTAAAATGGCCTGTTCCCCTCAATTTTTCTCTTGAAATCCTCTATATAATTTGTGACCTTTTTCCCGGACAATATAAGAAGGCAGCTTTGTGCCTTCACTTAGAAGCCATAACTCATCGGACACAAGAGAGAGTATCTGACATTCTTAGCGATAATTTGACAATGATTACGAGATTTATCGTGCCAGATATAATCAAAAATCGATTCGAAGGAATAGGGTCGACAGAAGCATTTTCCAACTCTTGGAAGACTGGAGTATATTTTGTGTATATATCTGAGTTTATTGTTAAATTACTCAACAGACTTTATGATTCTCTAATGCCTTGTAAAGGAAAGAGATGTTAGCTATTTTTGATGAAGTTTAGAGCCATCGTCGCAAGGGATACATCTAGATAGCAGCAACGCTTAAGACGTATTTTTATTCCATCACGTTTGTCATCTTATTTGCCTTTCCGGAAATCCTGACTTTGTTGAAATTAGGTAAATCTGGTATCAAGTTGCTACTGGACTTTCAGCATTTTATTCTTATCAGTTCTCTGCAGCTGTGAGGCTTGAGTGGCTATTAGCATGTTCACTTGCAGAAAAATTCAACGGTATTGTACAAGAATTTACGCAATTACGCACATATTTTAACATTGAAAACAATAGGGTTTAGCCAACGCTGCTTGCCTAGTGTGTGTGTGTGGAAGGATGTTAACAAGTTCAGGAGGAAAACTTTCCATTCAGAAAGTAGATACTGTTGGTTAAGAACTTCGACATTAAACAAGGCTTTGATCTATATATTTTCACTAATTAGCACTATAAATGCCGAGTTAAATCCCATGTGCCATTTGCTGGCATTATTAGGAGCTCACCATATACTCCACGTTAGCAGGATAAGAGTTAAAGACCGACATGAAACCGCAATGTGTTTAAAGTTTCAGTTCGCACCGAGAAGTCCGTACACTCTGTCTAGGTAACGAAATCAATCAGAAATAAGGAAATTATTGCTGTATTTTCTGAGATCCATATAAAACACATAAATACAGGCCGGAGACGGAGTGTAGATTTTCTTTATGTTGAAACGGGGACATGTGTAGTAACCACTAAGCTCTAAATATTTAAGACAGCAAATTAGAAAGAGAATTTGCTGGCATTATTAGGAGCTCACCATATACTCCACGTTAGCAGGATAAGAGTTAAAGACCGACATGAAACCGCAATGTGTTTAAAGTTTCAGTTCGCACCGAGAAGTTCGTACACTCCGTCTAGGTAACGAAATCAATCAGAAATAAGGAAATTATTGCTGTATTTTCTGAGATCCATACAAAACACATAAATACAGGCCGGAGACGGAGTGTAGATTTTCTTTATGTTGAAACGGGGACATGTGTAGTAACCACTAAGCTCTAAATATTTAAGACAGAAAATTAGAACGAGAAACACTGATATTGTGAAGGTTTACCTTGATGGTGTATCATCTTCAGGGAATAAGATGTGTGTCCGAAAACACGAAGGAACTATACCATGTGGAGTTCAGAATGTAGATTGGAGGATAACATTAAGTGAGGTCTTATATTAGTAACATTAAAGAAAGTTGCCTGTATTAAACTGCCTCAGTATATCCTTCGGTGACAGGCTCTTACTAACACTGTAATGGCTGCGATGTGAATTTGACCACCTGTCCTATAGACATTTCTCGGAAAGGACCTCACTTTGTGGAGTTACAAAAGAGTAAATACTGTTTGCGGTAAAGTTTGCCTTGATTTTTTTAAAAGTACTTCTTGGTATTCTGTCTACGACAGACTTTAGTTAGTCGATTACTCCCCCTAGAACAGACTGCTTGGAGAACAGAGTAGCCTGCCTGCTCACTAGCGCGATGAAAAACAACATGGGCCGTGTTACTAAAATCAATAGCATTGTGGCTTGTGCAGTGCTGTGGGTTTGGTGTGTTGCGTGTCGCCTGTGCTTGTTACCTGCATACCATGATCAGGTGTTCCTGAAGAAAGTTTTGGTTCACTTAATGTTAATTGCTAATTAAGAACTTCCAAAGTGAATTTTCTGAGATTTCTTCAGGAACGTTGTGTCATTTACACTGTAATTCTTCATGAATTTCTTCACGATTAACAATGAATACGTAAACAAGAAATGGGTGAGTGAATTCAACAGAACACGGCACGTCGCGACACGTCCGTGGGCAAAATATCGGCCTATCGTAAGGCGTCTCTTCCCCGATTATTGTGTCCCTGTTTTTGGGTATGGAACAAGGACGAAGATTCAAGACAAATTTCCGGAATTAAAATTAACCTTTTGGGACCGGAATTATTTTTTTTAAATTTTAGCACACCCTGTACATAAAATGTGAATAATACAGGAACTAAACAAGTTAGAATTATGAAACAAACTGCGTTATGAAGAGAAAAAAAAACGGAGAGTACACACCATGTTTAAAATATTCGGTACATATATTTGTTGAATAAATATATAAAATGCAACTTTGGAGGTTAGCGGTGCGGTACGTCAACTATAGTTGACGTTAGGCGTCTAAAGGTTAAGGAAATGAGTGCCACAGAGTGGCGCACATAATGTTGAACAGTTTGAACTTTGTTATATCCTTGATATTTTGTGTTCTTTGTTATGTATGTTGCTTTTACCCTCTCCCCAATGCCATGATGGTATTGTGTTCTACAGTAAAGCATTTCAGGGAAGTACTGCATTCACCTGTCAGTTTTGAAATTACCCCTACTGTGTAATTTTAAGACACAAAAAAGTGGTTCAAAATTTTCTGCGTCATTTTGTTTATTCATAGTGTATAGACTTATTTGTCGTGTGCAGTACGCAGAAGGCTGAACTTATGCTATTCTACTCTCATGTAGTTAGGTTTTCGCCCATTTTGTAAACCGCGAAGGCCCTTAGGGTAAGTAGAGGTATAGCTCTACTCTTTCTAGGACCTCGGCATTGTAGATGGTGGTGGAGGGTCAGCCCCACGCCCCGGCCGCACTTTACCCCCGGGAAAGACCCGGTACCCATTTTACAGGAGGCTGGGTGGGCCCCAGGGCCGGTATGGACGGTCGGAAAATCTCGCCTCCGCCGGGATTCGATCCCGGACCGCCCAGCCCGCAGTCAGTCACTATACCAACCGAGCTACCCGGCCCGTCTACGCTTATGTAATGTTAATAAATTTTATTCTCTTCGTAATTTGCATACTTATTCAATAAAACTGTAATATATTTGGTCTGAAAATTGTATTAATTACAAACAAGAGTTTCTAATATTTCGGTCATTTCTCGGGCAAGCAAACAGCAGGCAAGATTAATTGAAATGTACGTTAAGCTAGGAAGTGTGAAGGGGCACTATAAAATGAGAAGCAAATAACATTAATGTAAATCGCAAGGCCAGCGGTTCTCAAACTATTGCATCTCCGGTCTCGACGTTTATTTTGTCAGAACCATAGTCTTACCGCAGAGAAACAAAATCCTTTAATTTTCAGAAAAATGTTTATTACAGCTGTGTGCATTTTAATGTTATATTAATTAATCATTCGTCGAGTCATGCAGTGCACCAGCACTACTAGAGATTTTTCACTATATGGGCTTATGAACTTGGGCGTTGAAGGCGTAAATGAGAGGATAATATTAAGATGGATCTTCAGGAAGTGAAATTGGGAGTACGGTCTGGATTGATCTGGCTCAGAATACGGACAGGTGGCAGGCACTTGTAAATACGATAATGAACCTTCGGGTTCCATAAAATGCGGGGAATTTCTTGGTTAGATGAGAACCGGTTAGCTTCTCACGAAGGACTCTGCACCATGGAGTGAGTGAGTAAGTAAGTAATTAAGAAAAGTAAGTACGCACGTAAGTAAGCGAGTAAGTAAGTATGCACATAATTAAGTAAGGAAGGAAGGAAGGAAGTAAGTACATAAGTAATTACGCACGTAAGTAAGTACGCACGTAAGTAATTAAGTAAGTACGCATGTAAGTAAGTAAGTAAGTACGTAAGTAAGTAAGTACGCACGTAAGTAAGTAATTACACACATATGTAAGTAAATAAGTACGCTCGTAAATAAGTAAGTAAGTAAGTACACACGTGAGTAATTACGCACATAAGTAAATAAAATAAATAAACAAATAAATAATGGGCTCATGAACTGCTACAGATTTCCGGGTTTTCTGTCACTAGAAGTGTTTATGCAATGCAGTGTATTTACGGGTGCCCTATCAGTCACGTGTCATGTGTCCAGCTTTCTTGTTCATTTTGCTGTGTCACTTAATATTTATTAGCTTCCCATACGGTATGGAATTTTGTCTGTGGGCCGGGATAGCTTAGTCCGTATAACGACTCGTCATGTGCTAGACGATCAGGTGATCGAATCCTAGTGGGGGGCGAGATTTACCGCACGCGTCCAGACCGGCTCTGAGGCCCACCCAACCTCCTACACAATGGGTACCGGGTCTTTCCTGGGGGTACAGCGGCCGGGGCGTGGCGGTGACCACCCACCCGCCCCCCCCATCTAGCGCCGAGGTTAAAGAAAAAGAGTATATATATATATATATATATACCTTCTTTCCCTCATCTCGCGTGACTTTTCTAGGACGAAAATTTACCTTTAACCTTTTATGGAATATTGTTGGCTGCTACAGCCACTTTTTCTTTGACTTCCTTTCTGTGGGTGTGTTTTGTCATTGTGTACTTAACCAGGTTATCAGGTACTGGAGAGATAAATTAACAACGCCTATTGACCATGAACGTGCCCAAAAGCCATTAGTGTTTTGTAATAATCATCGACATTTACCCAAAACACGAAGCGTTAGGTAATGAGCCACCTATATAGGGCAGGCTGAACGTAATGAATTGATCAATAATGCAAAAACAGGCCTGTTTCAGGGAAAAACGACTGATTATTCAACTTCGATGCTGCGTAGTTCCGGGCTTCCTTTTAGGTGTAAATGAAACCTTAGCTCTTCAAGGATGTTACGCGGCATGGGTTGGTAGTTATTTAGGGACGTTTCAGCACAACGTATAGCCACCCTGCGTGACCCTTAAAATGAGGGCATATCTTCTACTTCTTCTTCCACTGGCACTACAGCCCACTGTGGACTTTAGCCTGTCGAACAATGTCCTTCCATTTTTTCCTATCTGCCACCACCTCTCTCCATCTTCTCACTCCCAGCACTTGAAGATCTCTTTCTGCTTCCTCTTTCCATCTTTTCCTGGGTCTTCCCCTTCTTCTCGTCACTTCCATTTCTTGAGTGAAGATCTTTTTGGGCATCCTTTCCTCCTCCATTCTCTCTAGGTGACCTAACCAGCTTATCGTTTGCCCTCTTATCCATTTTACTATTTTCTCCTTTGCTCATCTCTTCTAGTTCTTGATTCTTCCGACTTTTCCATTCAAAATTGAGTCATTATGCTGTCCCTAAATGTCAGTACATAGCTACAATTGTAGGGCCTCTCAACATCCCAAGCTAAGGAAGACATCCAAATTCAGGGCTCAACGTCCGCGCATGCCGAGCGGTTCGGTTAACGGTAACCCTCTGTCCCTTGACCTTGCATTTGAATCTGGACAGCATCACCAGGCATCTTGAATAAAAATGTTCGCCGAAGTTTCTCAGTACTTGCAGTAAAATGGCTGCGTAATAAGGCACCTCGAACACTCAAGGACCGTTTAATTTGAATGTTTTCATTTAATTACTAACTGATTATTTTGCCATTCGAAACATCGCACTTGATGCCGGCAGTGCTGTGACAAATAGAAATAACAAAGTGTTCATGCCATCTTCCGCCGCTTGCCCTAACAACTGATAGCAGCCTTTTCTGGGAACTATAATGAGAATTACATAAACAATGATGATGATGTTGTTGATGTTGGAAGTAATAATAATAATAATAATAAATAATAATAATCTCTCCCATAGCGCTTCGGGCCTTATTCAGGTCGTGGCCTCCCCAATTTAGTAGTAGTAGTGGTGGTGGTGGTGGTGGTAGTAGTAGTAGTAGTAGTACTAGTGGTGGTGGTGGTGGTGGTGGTGGTGGTATTAGTACTAGTAGTAGTAGTAGTGGTAGTGGTGTTAGTAGTAGTAGTAATAGTAGTAGTAGTAGTAATAGCAGTAGTAATAGTAATAATTCAGCTCAATTCTTGTTTATTAACGTAACGAGTCTGGAGCCAGATGGCCAATTACTGAAACAGCACATCATACAAACATAAACAATAATGAAGGGCACATATGAAACACACACACACACACACAAAGAAAACAAACGAACGATAATTTACATAATTAATTAGCATACCTTATAATATTAAACTAATAATAAAAAACAGAAAGAGTGTGATAATTTGCCTTTTCAATATACCTGAATCACTGGTGACTGACAAAAATAGACATGTAGCTTAGATTTAAAATCGTGTTAGCTAAGTAATTCAAATCGTGACTCATGGGTAGTGTGTTATTGTTTAAAATCTAGATCTGTGACTAAATATAGCTACATTTCTTCCTACAAAAATTGGAAGTTAGTAATACTTATTAATGATCACTTAATTTAGAACTAACACAAAATACATAAAATTAACAGAATCTGATATACATATAAAACACACTTACAGACTAGATTTACTACAAGATCTGAGGTTTAGACACCTTATGAAATTACGGAGTAAACGTATAAGATAGCAGTTAACCATATGAACCGAGACCGAACTTCCATTGAATAAACCGGTATCACCGTCGATGGCATTTGCCGCCGAAGCGCATCGAGTAGAAGGGCATTTTCGACTTCGAAGTCAACATTAATCGGGCTAAAATCTCCAAAATTCGATTTGGCATGCCTAGGACAACAGTTTCCAAAAGAGTAAAGCAACAATAATAATAATAATAATATTATAATAATAATGGACTAGCCAAAATTATCCATCAGAAACTGGTAGAAGCAGCCGAACTGATTGAGGATAAAAGTCCATATTATAAGTACACACCAGCCAATGTTCTGGAGAATGAACATTTCAAGCTGTACTGGAATCGCAGCATACTTACGGACAAATCAATACCTTTTAATCGACTTGACATAACTTTTATGAATAAGAAAACACAGAACACATTTTTGATAAGACATAGCTGTCCCAAATATACATAATCTCGCCAAAACAATAACCGACAAACAAAACAAGTACCAAGAACTGGCGAATAAAATGTGTTATGTGGAAGCAAAAGGCAGCACAAGTGATCCCGATAGTAATATCATCTACGGGAGTAATTCCAAAGTCACTATCACAAAGTCTAACAAGACTTAACCTGCACCCCAATACATATATACAACTGCAAAAATCTGTATTTCTTGGCACATGTTCAATTGTAAGAAACTTTTTAAACTACAAATAAGACCACCGAGCCTAATCCTGTTGATTACTACATCCCAGGATATGTGAATATTTCCCAACCAAAGCTGAGAAGTGAGAAATTCGATGATGATGATGATGATGATGATAATAATAATAATAAACTATTTGACGAGACAATAGACCACATAATATCAGCATGCCCAATACTAGCAAAAGAACAGTACATAAAAAGACATGATAAATTGTGTGCACAACTACACTTCAACATATGCAAGGAAACAGGGGTACAATTGGACAAAAAACACTGGTATGAACATGTGCCAAAATCAGTAGAAACAAGTCAAGGAGGTAAGGTAACCATATTGTGGAATCAACAAATACAAACTGACAGAACTATCCCCAGCAACAAACCATACATTATAATCCGTGATAATGAAAAGGGAACATGTATGTTAATAGACGTTGCAATCTCAGGGGACAGAAATGTGATTAAAAAGGAAGCCGAGAAGATTCTAAAATATAAAGACCTTACAATAGAAATACAGCGCATGTGGAATGTAAAAACAAAAGTAATACCAGTAATAATAGGGGCGACTGGGACTATTTCAAAATCATTTAGAAAATACGTGAGAAATATACCGGGGCAACATGAAGTCAAGGAAATCCAGAAAACAGCCATATTGGACACTGCACACATACTTCGGAAAGTACTAATGTAAAAGTACAATAGATTCAACACTGAAACTAACGATATAAGCACCATGAATAG
>Ga0123352_10014016_pt1 | contig 12748 bp, 9 predicted proteins | sample TergutLab28metaG_FD_89700 | JGI IMG/M metagenome (GOLD analysis project Ga0123352, IMG submission 89700) | Labiotermes labralis P1 segment gut microbial communities from Petit-Saut dam, French Guiana - Lab288 P1 | ecosystem: Host-associated > Arthropoda: Insects > Digestive system > Gut ... | reverse complement strand
GTCCAACAAACTTTAGAACTGAACCGTCCCTTGCGACCTCGTTGGCGATCTCATTACCTCGTACCCCAACATGTCCAGACACCCAGTACAGCCCCACAGCATGCCGGGTAGAGATGATCCCATAATACTTACAGTTGTATAAAATGTGAAAAATGTATTTAAAACTTTATAATATTAAATGGTTGTATAGATTTCTGGGATTATTTTTTTTTTTTTGATTTTAGTAGTTGATCATTTAGGAATCTGAAATGGAAATTTCAGTATATTATATTCTACACTTTAAGCTTGTTGACTTTAAATTATATGTTCATTTGTCACCAGTTCTAACATGTTTTTATTGCACGAGATTTAGATTACTGGCTTCTAGGCACTTCTTTTTTTGTATATGTTGATATATTAGATGGTGACTATGGATATTGATATATCAGATGTGACTACTGACATTGATATATCAGATGGTGACTATGGATATTGATATATCAGATGGTGACTATGGATATTGATATATCAGATGGTGACTACGGATATCAATATATCAGATGTGACTACTGACATTGATATATCAGATGGTGACTACGGATATCGATATATCAGATGGTGACTGCATATATTGATATATCAGATGGTGACTATGGATATCGATATATCAGATGTGACTACTGATATTGATATATCAGATGGTGACTATGGATATCGATATATCAGATGGTGACTACAGATATTGATATATCAGATGGTGACTATGGATATCGATATATCAGATGGTGACTACATATATTGATATATCAGATGGTGACTACATATATTGATATATCAGATGGTGACTACGTATATCGATATATCAGATGGTGACTACAGATATTGATATATCAGATGGTGACTATGGATATTGATATTCCTTGTTTTTTGATCGAAGTTGTATTAATGTCGGTGAATGTTTCTTTTTATCACAATTAATGTGCACTGTATGCTAACCAAGAAAGAAATTTATGTAATGGTTTAAAAAACCCACTGTAACAGAGACAGTAAGGTTAAATAGATTACGTTGGTTTGGGCATGTACAGAGAATGGTAGAAAATAGAATTTCCAAAAAAGTATTATGTATGAATTTGGGAACAACAAGACTGAGAGGAAGACCAAGAAATAGATTGAAAGATGAAATTTGGGAGGATGGAGGACTAGTTGGTGGAAAAGGTTAGAAGGAAAGGGTATATAGCAGAGAGGAATGGAAGAAGCTCCTGAGAACGGCAAGGAATCGTCGCATTCTGCATATGCCGATGGAATGGATGAATTAATTATTGTACACTGTAGTTGTTTCATATCTTCGTGATGATTATTGGTTGTTTGTGATGCTGAGTGGCTAGGCGTAAACGTGTGTGCTCACTGTGTTCTTGCAATGCATGTACCTAAGTTAATTATCTGTAAGATGGCCAGATGATTGTCGGATGGACCACAACATGTCACCAGTATAATAAGAATATCAAAATATATTGTTCTGTTTGATGGCGACTGATAACTAGATAAAGCGATATTTATTACTGTCTAAAAATACAACATGAAAAGTTAAATCAGTCCCATTACAGGCCCGAGGTGCCCAGAGGGTTCCTGGAGGTTAAGGTTCCCAGATTACATAGCAATGGCCCAGGATGGTGGTAAGGTTGTCAGCCTTATGCACCGGCCGCTTTTACCCCCCAGAAAATACTCCTGGTACTCATTTCTGTTAGATGCTGAGTCGACCCCAGGGGCATAGTGCGATCGGAAGGATTTTATGTCAATGAAAATTCTAGTGACGCCATCTGGAATCGAACCAACGACCTTCCGATTTGTAGCACAGCACCTTAACCACTGTGCCACAGCGGTCCCCCAAAACACAACACATATAATCAATAATATGTTTCAGCTGATTCAGCTGTAAAACAGCCATTGTCAGGCCAAAGTAGAATGCAGTCTAGGTACATGGAGTGTGCGCAATATGGGATCCCATATCGTTTACAATGGTATAATTATTCTTTTGTATTCCGTTGTAAACGATATGGGATCCCATACAGTGCACACTTTCCATGTACCTGTATTGTGTTCTACTCTGGCCTGATAATGGCATTTTTACAGCCAAAACATGTTGCCTACAAGTTAACTACAAAGTTTTGTGATATTTATTATATATGTTTCGTTTTTAGATGGTAATAAATATCAGTTTATTACCGCAGCATAACGGGATGGCTTGTATTAGATAACTAGATAGTTTGTCCTTTAACTCATCCAACACAACAGCATATTCTATATTGAAAAAAATTTATTTATTTATTTAATTAGCACACCAACTAATGAACATACATAAAATTTTTCACATTAAAACACTTAAAATCGCTGCAACATGTTTCGATCCTAAGATCATCTTCAGGGAGCTACACTCTTCCTTGCTAAAGCCACATTTTTTTAAAAAACACTTACTGATTAATTTCCTTATATTAACTTGGTGCTGTGACAGCAAGTCATATTGTGTAAGAGTACGTTTCTGAGAATGCGCCTGACTGTGGGTGTGCATTGTGTGTTATGTTGCGTAAGACACGGAGCGATTTTAAATGTTTTAATGTGAAATTTTATGTATGTGCATTAATTGGTATGCTAATTAAATGTCTCTACGAAATGCACTGTGCAACGGTAAAGATTTATTTATTTATTTATTTATTATATTTTATTTTTATGGGATCCCATATTACAAAAATATATTTTGAACTGCATTGCACCTTGTTCCAAGTTTCGTAGAGATGGCCTGATGATGGTAAGTTGACTGAAATACGTTGCCATAGTAAATTAAAGCAATGAAGTTGCCCACTTTCCTGTTCTTCAATAAATGCTTAGCAGATTTTGAAAAGAAGAATTTATAAAGAAATTTAGAAACTGAAAAGAAAGGAAAATATTTAAAAAAAAGAAATGGTCACAAATGAAACCAAATATCAGGTACTGTTCATAGAATTGCTACATATAATTAAGTTTAGCCTCATGCTGAGCGCATCATGACACGCAACATTCTGGATACTCTGGGAAATATATTTTACACCACTCTCATGTCCAATCACTTGCTAGTGATACGCTATCATCAGAACACGTACAATACATGTTATTAAAGAGTTCCATTCAAAGTCATTACATATGTAATATTATAGGAAATGAAAGTTCATATGAAAACTATGTAATAACTCAGTACTGTAACAATATGATATACTTTATAAAACATAGATCTGTAGTTCTTTTTGGAGTTAGGGAAGTTTATGTCAACAGTCATCCATTCACTGGTATCTTAGCCTTCTTATGGACATGCTTAATGCTAGAGGCTATTTTTAAAAGTTGGATGACATAAGACAGACTTCTATGCAGAACTGTAGCAAATAGTACTGAAAGTAAAATGTTTTGCACAATACTGCCATCTGTTGGCAAACATGTGAATCAGGCACAATAGAAAACCAGTGTATAAGCGTCATACATTTTTGATTTAATGTGTTCTCTGGCAAGAAAAAGATTAACAGGTTAACTCTGGAGCAATATTTTGAGTTTGTGCCTTCTTGCAGTATAATATTAAGCAGACCTTCCCTCGGCATTGTCTACAGTCAATTTCAAACTGTACCTTCTGCATACATGATTTCACCATTAAGCCATCTGTGAGGACAGATGATTATCTGTTACATATAAAACCCCACTTCAGATACTTGCTCATTTATTGAACCATGCAGAGGCCAGACCATTATTGGATTAACAAAAATGATCAATATTATTTTGAACCTTGTGTGTTATTGCTTGCAAAGGTTGAGGTTAGATTGGTCTTCGGTAGTAATATAAAGTGAATAATGACAGGTCTTGCAGCAAGGCTCGTGCAATCAGGAATAGTGGGAGTATTGCACATTTGTACGGTAACTGAAGAGAAGGAAATGGCAGACAATAATATATCCTTAAAAGCTGTAACATGCTTTAACTTCCTGCTTGATGTCATAATGTGGGTTAATAGGTTGTATCCTGCAACTGGAAAGGAAGGGGTGTGGCTGATTTTGAATGGAACTCTCTGATGAAATTAAGAGATTAAACTTACACTCATTCTGTGCAGTGAGATCTTGAGTTGACAACTGTTGGTTCTTAACGGATTGATCAGTCTTTTATTTTAACTGGGTTTTGTGTGTGTGTCTAAATGACATTACATGTACACTTGACAGACAATTGAGGAGCAAAAACTGTCAATAGTAATTACATGTTTGTTCAATACCAAATTGTTTGAATCATGCCTGTCGGCCTCTTTGTAACGTATGTACGTTAATGAAAGAAACAATAATTGGTATGTTATGCTAGGAGCTGGAAACGAAAGCAAATACTGAGAGTGAAATTTCAAATGTCTTTATCATCAAAACTTGTGATAATGTAGACATGTAGTTATAATGTTTAAAATTATTGTTTTATTCTTGTTTTGTTCATATTTGTTCAGTGGTGACATTGAGTGCTCTGTGCTGTAGGTGCTTTCGTTAATGTGGAAGCCATTCTCTCATGATGGTGAGTCACTGCAAGACATTCACATATCTCTGGTTTTCAACCCACAACATCACAGTTCTACATACAAACTTATACCATTTCCATTTTCAAGAAAATTAACAATATGTAGTGGATTGTGAGAATTGTGCAGTAGATGATTAAATTTATTTTAAGAATAACCACATAAAAACCAATTCCTGGACAGGCCCTGAGGGTTCCATGATGTTGAGGCTCAGAGATTTCCAGAAAATTGGCACATGAAGATGCTAATTTTGTCAGCCCTTTTAGCACTGGCTACCTTTACTCCCCCAGGAAATATGTCTGATACACATTTCTGTCAGAGGCTGAGTCAACCCCAGGGCTGTAATGGAGGCAGAAGGATTAAGCCCATGATAATTTCCAAAGACACAATCGGGAATCGAACCCGCTACCTTCCAGAATGTAGCGCAGTGCCTCAATGAATTACGTCACCGTGTGCCCAAAGAATCAGTACGTGAAGTTATGTAGTTCTTTTGCTTTCAAAGAATTCTGGGCTTCTAAAGTGCTACTCAGTTATCTGTTATTCATATATGTTGTTTCTGTTTCTTACATTTGGTGTTCTTTCCTGTGCATCTGTAGTGAAAAGTTGCAGAATATGCCCATTTGCTATATGAACATACCTGGTTGTCTGCGTGTAATGACTCCTGGACCACTGAACAGATTATCAGCTGTTCGTTACACGTACACGCATACCAACCCTCCTAGCCCACAATCCAAGAGTGGTTGAGTATAAATACAATGGGCAGTTTCACCACTTATCAATCCAACCACTAATAATGAAGGCAGGATCTCCAGATTTTGGACACGAGTTCACTAAAATGTTCCGAGACTGACTGACTTGTCAAGTTGTTCAAATGCACCAGCATTTCTGGGGCCATCTCGTATCCCCCATCGCTAGACTGGGTGCCGGGCGGTATCAAAATCCAGAGAAGGGAGAAACAGCCTTTCTCTGAAACACTGCTTTATTTAAACAATATGATATGGCTGTCAGGCCACAGAGATGTTTATTTTTCATTTTGTCATCATGAAAAATTCTAAATGTATGTTTTAACACCATCTCCTTTTTCTGTATAACTGAGGGCGCACGAAGCCGTCACTGCCGAGCGTCACCACAAAAGCTTCGAATTCCGTATAGTTCTTGAGATGTTGATTCCTCTATACCCATTGTTAACTACTTATTAAAATATTGATGACATTTTCGCTGACATGAACTGTAGCTGTCTCTGGGTTGAAAGCCAACTGTGCAAGGTGTTTCAAAAAAAATTATGTATACACATTTGAAGCAAAGTAAAACGTGCGTGTCATTTGACACTTATACTAAATTGAAATTGTCTAAAGATTTACTCTGTTATACTGTATTTGTAGTTGTATAGTGAATAAATTCTGTAGTTCTTAATATCAACAACACAATTTTTTATTGTGTTGAAATGTGGTTGTGCAATAAGCTCACAAATGTGTATATACATACTTTTATCCCTGTTAAATCTTCTCTCGTTGTTTTCCGAATACTGTCATGTGCATACAGTTGTGTGTATGGGACTAATTCATATACATACACTTCTTTTAGTTGCTTTGGTATGTACGTAATTCCTCTTCAAAGCTGTCATTTGAGGTGTAGTTAATTAGTAATATGGCCTTCACATCTGTTCAGTGGAGGTAATTATCTTTTCTTTATGGCTGGTTGTGTTATATTCCAGATAAATTTGAAGCAGTGTACATTTTTCTGGGCCAGTTCTGAACAGTGTTATAAGCAGCAGAAATGTTGCGTTCTTGCTGAGAACTTTTGTGGCAGGACTTTTCATGTCTTGGAGTCTTAATTATGTGGCATTTGTGAATGCTTTTGACAAAGATGCTTTTTTATTGCTTTTTACCATGAACAGTATCCATAGTGTACAATGTGTTATGTTTTACAGGATGGTTCTAATTACGTCTATAGGTATACCCAATTAATAAAGCCCCTGTCAGTTATTTCATCCAATGACGGACACTAGCTCGTTCCATTGATCCATCAGATTGGGTCTTCTGTTTTAACAAAGACAAAAACAGTACCAGCTTCTGAATCATGTGCTTTTGTTAGTATTTTGTGTACATAATGGATGGTGTTCAGGGAAAGAAATGTCTTCATGCCGTATATATATATAGAAACTTATTGCAGTGTGGTTGTACAAAGTTACATCATTCCTTTGGTCAGAAAATTCTTAAATACTGGTCCACAGCAATGGGATGGTTAGGAACAATTTGAAAAAAATACAAAGAACCTTATCTGGTACACATAGTGGGCAAATTGTACCTAATGAAAGGAACTGAGAATAGATTATTGCGTAACGTGTTACGCAGTATGAATTTCGTATTTATAGGAACACTTGGTTTAAATATTTAACCATTGTCCATTATGCAGTCAGGAAATTAATGTTTTTTAAGCATATTATTGTTTATGCTTAATGTCTAATTTTCCAGAACTATGGTATTGATGAATTAATGGTGTTAACACTGAAAACTGTATCACACATACCCAATGAGACTGCTTCCATGCACTGTTATGAAAAGTTCATTTATTTCAATTTTTTTTTCCTTATTGTGTGGAGCCGGGATAGCTCAGTCGGTATAGCGACTCGCTACGGGCTGGACGGTCCGGGTATCGGATCCCGGTAGGGGGCGAGATTTTCCGCACCCGTCCAGACCGGCTCTTAGGCCACCCAGCCTCCTATACAATGGGTACCGGGTCTCTTTTCCGGGGGTAAAGCGGCCGGAGCGTGACGCTGGCCACCCACCCCTATCTCGCGCCAAGGTTAAAGAAAGAGTAGAGCTCTATCTGTACTCCCCCTCTGGGTCTTTGTGGCCCATTATAGGGTGAACTGTAATTTACTTTTCCTTATTGTCTAATTTCCTAGTTTGCTTTGTTTGAGACAAAAACTTAACCGTTCTGAGTTCAGATAATATAGTATATAATTTGCTTGAACGGAGGATATTTAATCATCATCAGATCCTTTTTACTCCTTGTGGATCATAGGGCATCCGGGAAGGGCTTCCAGGCATTGCGGTCTCCACCTATTCCCTTGACCTCGTTCCATGATCTTCTTGTGCTACTTATCTCATCCTCTCTTGTCCTTTACCACGTTCTCTTCGGCCTGCCTCTCATTCTATATCCCTGAGGATTCCAATCTAATACAGTTTTCTCTGTTGCTCCTGTTTCTTTACGTAATGTGTGTCCAATCCAATTCCATTTTCTTCTTTTTATATCTGATTTTCTATTGAAGTATATTTAACAGCATTCTGTAAAACCCTTGTTCTGTAGAACCTAAAATGTATACCTGCTTTGGTTATTTAATTTTTTTTTTTTTTGAATACAAAACTCAAATTTGAAATTAACCAAACTGTTGCTGCTATGAATTATGTGCACAAAAAAATGTCATACTCCTTAACAGTCAGTGTAACACATCCTGACACTGCAATTTCTTACATACTGGCTCAGAAAAATATAATCTTTTGTTAATGGAAAATGTCCTATACATATCTCCCACATAATCATGTTGCAGCCTCATCCTGTATGTATCTTGTCAACTGGGTATACTAAACAATACTATATCAAGCTGTTTGCAATGTTGGTACATTTGAAGGTAGTTTCTCCTACTAATAATTGTTACAAAAAAATATTATTGTAGTGTTCCAAGACAATGTACCTTTATTGATGTACACTGTTATGTACAGAATTTTATCTTGTTACTTTTTCTTCTTGAGATATGAACTCCTTTATTGGTACGTAAGAGAAATGAGGAGTTTGTGTAATAACTGTTTTTCAACTGCGTATGCTATATAGCATTGAATTGGAAGATAATATTGAAGAATGAATGTAGGAGGGCTTGGAATGAAGTGACCTCAAACTTTAGTGATGTACGAACCACCATTTGCCCGGAGAGACTCAGAAAACTGTGATGAACTTGTCATGTGATCCGGCAGCTTAACCTGTCAGTGCTGGCCTCAGTGCAGTGTACAGACCTGTAATACTTCATGTGTCGCCAGTCTCGGTGCACCGTACAGGTGTGAATCTATCCATCCTGGGCAGGAATTGTAATTTAACCCTTTAAACTCTGAGTTAAATCCCGTCTGCCATCTGCTGACATTGTTAGGAGCTCACCATATTCTCCACGTTAGCAGGGTAAGGGTTAAACCACAGTATATTTGAAGGTTCTGGGACTTCCGTATATGAACCAGGCATGTTGACTGTAGAACCTCAGTATGTGGTATAGGAATTATAAGGAACAAAATTACAGGCATATATTGTTATAGGCAGGCAGTGAGTTTTGTCAAAATGATTGCATTGTGGGAAATTGCCTGCTCACTTCTTACTACTGTTGAGACTCAGAATGCATAAAAGTTTCTCTTCTTTGGCCTCTATTTACCATTGTGATGTGCCCTTTAATTTATTGCAGACAGATGACATTACCTGTAATGTTCCTGTAACTCATGAAGCTTTCTTAGAGAATTTCTTAAATTCAAGTATCTTTAGTCTTCTGCGGGATTCCTTTTCCTACGGTGAGTAGTGATCCGTTATTAAAATGGATTGTAAAGGAACTGGATGGGATGTCATTTACCTATCTAAGGGTAGGGACAAATTGTGAGCTTTTTGCACACGGTCATGAAAATTTGTGTTCCATAATATGCAAGGAATTTCCTGACTATATGAAGGAGTATTTGATTTTGAAAACGGCTCTGACATTAAGTTAGAAAGTTAATTGGTTAGCGATGGTTCATTTTCCGTGATCTGTGATATTTCTGAAGAGTATAGAATATACATATTTTAATTTCTTGCTGGTCAGCTTTGTAAACAAATTAACTTTTAAACAGTTGAACAAATGGGCCAGTAATCACAGCATTAAAACACTTTAGTGTCCAACAGATTCACAATTATATAATTCATGGATACAATTAGAATTACTATAAAAATATTTAAAATTGCTCCAACATGTTTCGGATCACAAGGTATCCATCATCAGGGAGCTGTATACAGTGCTTGGCTAAAATTACAGTAATGGTTCTATCGTGTCCGTTGATATGGACGTAGTTGGTGTCATGGCAGCATATCGACGGACACGATATAACCATTACTGTAATATTAGCCAAGCACTGTATACAGCTCCCTGATGATGGATCCCTTGTGATCCGAAACATGTTGGAGCAATTTTAAATATTTTATAATAATTCTAATTGTATCCACGAATTATATATTTGTGCATCTGTTGGATAATAAAGTGTTTTAATCGTCATTGATGCACGGTACAAACATGAAGAATCACAACATTATTTCTTAGACTGTACCCTGTAAACAAAACAATGTATCGTCTATTAATATAGTTGTGATGTACGGTCTGTTTGTTCAACTGCCTACATATGCATTGCAATGGGATGTCTTACTGTAAGAAAATAACTTTAATTCACTTTCACGTTCAAAAGATTCGCTCTTTCTCAAGAGAGCTTGGAAAAGCATAAAGTCTGTCTGTCACATCTCAGTACCATAGTACATTTTTTTTCTAGAACTTAACTTCTCAAGAAACATTTATGTATGTCACGCACCTGGAGAAGATTATATTCAACTATACCAACATCTGTCAGTGATATTTCAAAACATATTTTAACCCTCTAAATGCCGGGTTAAATCCCATCTGCCCCTTGCTAGCATTATTCGGAGCTCACCATATTTTCCACGTTAGCAGGTAAAGGGTTAAACCTTTAGAACATATCCTATTACTAAGATCCATGTAACAGAAGAGTGATTATATATCAAAATAGTTCCATATGGGAGAAAGCAATTTAATTTTCAAAAATTATGAACAATTAGAAGACAATCTAGAATCGTGACATATGCTGTCCTTCGTCATTGTACTGTATGTATGTGATGTTACCATTCAAGTGCATAATTTTGTTGTTTCAACAGAATAATTTGATATTCTGTATATATCAACTGAACATTTTACTTACATTAAATAACAGGGAGAATTATTACTACTTTAATTGTTCGTAGAATATCTGTTTACTTCAGGGCAGTTGCAGTGTAAAATGTTACTGCTTGTCACAGTAACAAGGACATTCAGAAAGGCAATGTGACACGTTTAACCAGTAGTAGGAACAGGAATGTATGTTCAGTTGATCTATGAAATACGTGGGTACACATATTAACAGTGACATATACAGAATGGTCACATCCTCTGAGGTGTCATGCTGTGTCAACTGGTTTATGGTTACTGATATCAGTGACCACACTAAGTCATATCACATCATATCACATCATATCATTTATTTTCATTCCATGGATCCGCACAGGATTACAAAATCCATGTGGATATGGCAATATTCGTATTTGCCTAAGAAGTCTAGAGGTGAAATCAATATAAATATGTACAATAATATTAGTTACTATGTCTAGTATAATATTTGAGGTTTTCATATCATTTTCATTCCGTGGATTCGTACAGGATTACAAAATCCATATGGATATGGAAATATTCATATTTGCTTAAGAAGTCTAGAGGTGAAATCAATATAAATATGTACAATAATATTAGTTACTATGTCTAGTACAATATTTGAGGTTTGAACATAACATAAATTGTTTTAATTCAAAAAGTAATAACGTTAGAGCACCAATTTATAAGATACAATACTCTCTGGACAAGAAAATAATTTACCACATTACTGTGTAACAGACAAAGATTGGTACATTCATGTAATTGTGTTATATATACAAACAGATCTAAGATACGGATTAGTAGATGAAGACGAAAGGAACGTACATGCATATCGACTTCATGTGCTAAACTTTCAAATACCAGGTTGAAGAAATCCAACAAGATGCAACAGTATGCAGATATTTATTTACTGCTAAATTACTGTACGTGTTTTGGGTGTCCATCGCGCCCATCATCAGGAGTACATAAAACTGTAGTTGCAGCCACTGGTACAGATCATACTGTAAAGTACAACAGTATGCTTCTAGTTCATCTTTTGTACTTTGCCATATGATCTGTACCAGAGCCTGCAACTACAGTTTTATGTACTCCTGATGATGGCGCGATGGACGCCCAAAACATGTAGAGTAATTTAGCAGTAAGTAAATATCTGCATACTGTTGCATCTTGTTGGATTTCTTCAACCTAGAATTACGATGCGCGGGACTACAAATATAAAATTTCAAATACCGATCCATATCATATGTAAATATATTTAACTTTTTTGAATTTCAAAATATTCATCCAGAGAGTAAAGGGAGTTTTCATATAAATATTTCTGTGAAATCAATTTAAATATCTGTGTGCTCTGTTACTGTCATGAGCACTGCAGCTGTAATGGAATGTCCCAGCTTTTCATGCTGTAAACCTGCTGTGCTGAATAATGCAATACATTGAAAAATATGCATTTACAAGTGGGCGTGGTGTAACACCCCAGAAGACATGAATCATCAGCAATACAACTGTGACCACCTCAGAATTTTACATAACACACATACTCTGGTTTTTTTAAATTTTCAGACTTTTTATTCTGAGCTAATGTTATGGTGATCTGCCTCCATCTTTGAAAATATACATGACAAGATCGAAAAATGAAGGCTGCCATCTGAAGATGGGGGAATGGAACTTGACACTGCATATTTAACTGAATTAGTATTTGATGTTTATGTGACCGTGCATCACTGATACAATAGTATGAAAAGCCAGCTAGATGCAACAACAATAATTTTATCAATAATTACAATCAGCTCAACATGTTTTGGGCAATAATTTCGCCTATCCTCAGGAGCACTAGACTGTGTTTACAGCTTGTGGTATAATGCACCGACGATGCTGCCTGCTGGTCACCAGCAGGCAGCATCGTCGGTGCATTATACCATTGAAATTATTAATAAAATTATTATTGTTGCATCTAGTTGGCTGTTTATGTTATTGAATTAGTATTGTTTACAATAATATTACCAACTACATCCACACAAATGTATTAAAATTAGTAATATACACATTCACCTCTACATGTTTTGGCCAATTATTTGGCCAACATCATTTAGGTAAAATACAAAGGATGAAAACATACAACAAAATAAACGGAGCTATACGGAGACGTTTTGGAAAACAAATGAACAAAGAAACAAAGTTAAGAATTCACAACATTACAGCTAAAGCAGCATTGAAATTTGGAAGTGAAGCTT
>Ga0123352_10014010_pt1:10000-12751 | contig 12751 bp, 11 predicted proteins | sample TergutLab28metaG_FD_89700 | JGI IMG/M metagenome (GOLD analysis project Ga0123352, IMG submission 89700) | Labiotermes labralis P1 segment gut microbial communities from Petit-Saut dam, French Guiana - Lab288 P1 | ecosystem: Host-associated > Arthropoda: Insects > Digestive system >... | reverse complement strand
CCCAGCCACACCGAAACTCCAACACACATCGAAACAAGAACACACGACCAATGTGGTGATACAATAGAAAAGTCGCAGGCTCCTGATGATGGATGTATTAATGTCCGAAACATGTTGAGCATATAAGAAGTGAAATAAAGCATAATAACTAGTGACATCAAGTTGGTCTCTTATTCTTCAACTATCACAATGATGCACGGTCCAGTGTACATAAGATAAACAACTTTGGTTGGAAGGCGTTCTGGGATTCGAAACCAGAGTGGTCAAACCAAAATTAACGATGAACTTTCTGCGCATAAATTATCGCCTAATTGGGAAGAGTGCGGGCCATGCCCCGTCTTTGCGAGTTATAATCTGGCACCTCAGTCGGGAACGGAAAAACCTTCCATAGTACTCGCAATGTAAAATCTCAACACAGCACATCTAAAGGCTGGTAATAATTGTAAATGGGATCCAATAAAATTAACTTTTTTTTAATACGCACCAGTATATTAGGTTTTTTTTAAACATTGCCCTGATGATGGCCTTTTAAGGCCGAAACTTGTAGTTAGTAATAGAATAATAATAAAATAAACACACAGTCGTGTCAGACGGCGTACATAATTAATTTATTCCTTAATGTACTTTAACCTTTTAAAGCCTACCGGTCACGTGATGCACCAAACAGTTTAACATTCAACAACTGTACGCTCTGCTCACACTGTATTTATGTGTTTTGTATTTATCTGAGAACAAACAGCGACTTCTGCCACTTACAGCATAAACTGATTGGTTTTTATAACCGAGATGAAAAGTGTTTACAGCGCGGTACGGGCTGGGTCTTTAAATAAAGCAGTCTGCGATTCGTATTTAAATGGTTAGACGTAGCGATATGTCCTATTTCAAAATTGTATCATTTATTGGAGACGAGAAATAAACTGACTGACCATCAAACACGACTTTATGAAATGACGATTCACTGAACTACATGTTTCGACCACATGGGTTCACAATTAGGCCGATAATCTAAAACATATTAAGGAAATATACACGTCATATTATGGAAGATAGATCTCGTTTATTACAAATTATATTACAATCCATTTTCTGTACATTGAGTTCAGGATTAAAATTTGTGGCAATAGCTATTAAAATTAAAATTAAACATGCGAAAATCTTGAATTTTCAAGAAAATGTTAAATTTTAACACGATTTATATCCTTTGTATATCAGCGCTTCCCGGAGATTGCTGTAGGAAAATGCCGTAACATGTTACAGTGGTCTCTTGTATGTGTGGATGAGTGAAAGTTGTTGTACATTTTTTTGGTAATATATTTGATTTATGTAAGCTCAAAGGCCATGGTTTTTAAAAGCAAAAACTGCAGCAAAATTAAATTCCATGGAAATTCACTTTTGACGACGCTCAGCTCTAATTTCCAGGAAGGACAAAATTTGGAATATTATTATTAAACGAAAAATGAATGTAGTAGGGTCTCTTTTAGAAGATATTAAAACCAAACAATTTAAATTGTATGGAGATGTTCAAAGAATGGAAGAGGGCAAATTGCCAAAAGAACTTATGAAATGGCGTCCACCAGGAAGAAGAAAACGAGGTAGACCTAAACGTACTTGGGCAGAAGGGATTAGAGGACTGATGGGAGAAAAGGGATTAACCTTTTGGTGCCGGAATTATTTTTTAAATTTTAGCACACCCTGTATATAAAATGTGAATAATACATGAACCAAATACGTTAGAATTATGAAACAAACTGTATTTTGAAGAAAAAAAACGGAGAATATATATCATGTTTAAAATATTCAGTAACTATATTTGTTGAATAAATATGTAAAATGCAACTTTAGAGGTTGGCGGTGCGGTATGACCACTGTAGTTGACATTAGGCGTCAAAAGGTTAAAGGAAGAAGGCTGGAATGACAGAAGCAACTGGAGGAGGAAAATAAACATAATTGTTAAATGGTCGCGGGAAGATGTGAAAATATTGTGCAACCTGCTAATAGATAAATAAATAAATAAGCTCAAACCTGTGTGCGCCCGCCATATTGCTGAATTTTGCAATACACAGAAAAAAAGAATTGATTACGTCTGTTAAGTGCATATATTTTTATAATTCAAAATATCCGAAGCGTAAAAGTAAGTATGCTGTAATCGGTGTATAATCCTGCCCCTGTATTGACGCCATGTGCGCCCTGCATTGTATATAATATTGTCACACACAAATACACGTAAGTAAGTGCAAAAGCGCCATAAAGAAGCTGCGTCGCGTTTTTTCTGATGTATAAAAATAGGGCTGAGACGGGGTCTGAACAGACGCGTCATTTAATGCGACGCTTTTCAATCTGTAAGACGTTCTCGACGCTGTAGTGATGAGATACCAGCGCCTGCCCTTTAGGAACTTCATTAAGACCTTATCCGTCACTAGACCGCACCCCAAATCCCTCTCCCAACTTGGCTCAATACACTTTTCATGCCCTAACCCCAGCCTCCGTCCTTAAGCCCTTTACAACATGCATGATGGATTTGTAAGATCCCTCCAGAGGGAAACTCCCCTAATTCAACTCAGACGTAAGGCGCCAACGGCTTTCTCAAGCGAAAAACTGTGTTTCTATACCGAACTTTTGGGTTCATTTCCACTGTAGAATGAACTTTTTCGTCACTTTGTGGAAACACAGTATTTTGGAGACAAACTTTTTATTGCCCATCCGTCTTTTCTTAGTTTTAAACTTCAAATTGATTCAGTTTTAGCAATTTGA
>Ga0123352_10014010_pt1:0-7500 | contig 12751 bp, 11 predicted proteins | sample TergutLab28metaG_FD_89700 | JGI IMG/M metagenome (GOLD analysis project Ga0123352, IMG submission 89700) | Labiotermes labralis P1 segment gut microbial communities from Petit-Saut dam, French Guiana - Lab288 P1 | ecosystem: Host-associated > Arthropoda: Insects > Digestive system > Gut ... | reverse complement strand
ACGGCAATGGAGCAATCAGTATTCATTGCGAACTCAGTGCCTTGATGAAAACCATCAAACTCCCAATGTTTAAATGACCACCAGCTGCGAAGAACTAAAAGAAATATGGAAGGCAGAGGGTCGGGAGATTCAAAGGAAGACGCAAGCCTTGGGCGTAGATTTGAATACAGAAATCGACACGCTTTCGGTGGATCCCAGAGACATTCTGAATAAAACAACACAAGGGCCCGCAACTAAGAGACAATTGCTCCAAACGACTGCTTGGTTTTACGACCCCTTGGGCTTATTTTCTCCTGTTTCCGCTATCGCCAAGATACTCTTCCAAGGAACATGGTGTGGGGGCATGCAGTAGGAGGAGATTCTGCCCCAAAACAGTGTTGCTTGCTGGCACGCATGGATAACTTCATTATCTCTTCTAGCGGGCATCCATATTCCTCGTTGGATGCGAACATAAAAGGTCACGACACTCAGATACATGTTTTCTGTGACGCGTCCGAAAGGGCTTATGGAGCGGTCCTGTACTTTCAATCACCTACACGTGAAGGCGTTGTTGTCAGACAAGCCTGCAGTGAAAACAGACTTTATCCTGTGAAGAAAATAACCATTCCCCGTCTGGACTTTCTCGCCTCGATTGTAGAGGCGAGGCTACTGCAGTACGTCTGCCGAGAGACAGGCCTGGACATCAGTGATGCTATGTTATGGACTGACGCTACGGTAGCTCTGAGTTGGATTCGTAGTAATCCTAGTAGATGGAAAATATTCGTTTGTAAACGGGTGACCGAAATAGAGAAGTATACGACGCTGACACAGTGGAAGCATTGCTCAGGAGTAGACAACCCAGCAGACTACCTGTCTAGGAGTGTGAACGCCGACCAGCTAAAAGGCCTGGACACATGGTGGAAAGGGCCGGCTTGGTTTCGAAGGGCGTCGAATCATGGCCACGTGACGCGGGCACTACGGAGCAGTCCCTGCCGGAAGAAACGAATACTCCTCATCCAGTCCTACACATCCACACTCCTGCACCTTTGTTTGACCCGTCAAGGTATAGTTCCTATTGGAGGTTCCTGACATCCGGCGTGCCCACCGATCACCCGGCGAAGTGACAGCGTCAGAACTCACTTAAGCACGTTTGCACTGGATCAAGGCGGTCCAGGCAGAATATTTCTCGGCGGAACTTGACGCACTTCTGAAAAACGCTGACCTGCCCAGGGAATCGAAAATCACTTTATTTAACCCGTTCCTAGAAGAAGAACTTATTCGTCTTGGAGGGCGCTTACAATGCGCCGCCCTTTCCAAAGACTTACCTCACCCACTCCTGCTCGACGTCAAGCACCACTTTGTTCACTTGTTGATTTGACAAACCCGCATATGCATTCATAACCTGGGAGTGCGGATCATTCTATCCGAACTCATAGAAGAATTTTGGATTTTGCGTGCACGTCAAGCCATAAAGAAGACGCTGCACAAATGTCTTCCTTCCAAGATGGCTAAAGCCCACCGCGGTCACCAAATCGAAGCTCCACTTCCCGCAGACCGGGTAACACCGTATAAACCCTCAGCGGTTACAGGAATTGACTTCGCAGGACCTTTGTATATCAAGGTGGGGAGTAACATGAGGAAAGGCTATATTGCTCTCTTTACATGTGCTACTACACGTGCTGTTCATTTGGAATTATACACTGATATGACCACTGACAAGTTTTTGCTGGCTCTCCAACGATTGGTGGGAAAACGAGGACTGCCACACACCGTTTACACGGACAAAGATCAGACCTTTCATGCCACCAACAAACACCTTGCTTAACTATGGACCTATCTATTTGCAGCCAAAATTCACCAATTCCTAACTCATCACAACATTAGTTGGAAGTTTATTGTCCCGAGGGCAGCTTGGTGGGGAGGATGGTGGGAGAGGATGATCTGGACCACGAAGCGTTGTCTACATAAGGTACTGGGTCGATTCCAGGTTTTTGAAGAAGGGCTGAATACGATCCTCGTGGCTATAGAAGCTGCTGTTAACTCAAGACCAATTGTGCAGGCCGAAGACAAGGCAGTGGCATTAACACCAGCATACTTCCTCATTGGGGAGAGACTAACGGCAATACCACCTGGACCAGAGCCGGAGACGAACGGGAGTCTAACAAAAGAATTTTGGATGCGACAGAAGCATGCAGATTACTTTTGGAGACGATGGCAAAGGGAGTATCTCACGACGTTGAGGAGTTTCCATGACGTCCGGCAGCAACAAGCATCTACCAAGTTTAAGAGAGGAGACGTTACCGTGCTGCAAGAAAACGTCCGTCCACGGCACATGTGGAAAACGGCTGTCATCGAACAGCTCATAGAGGGACGAGATAGAATGATACGCACCGTTGTATTCCGCACCCCAGAAGGAAATAAAATTACCCGTCCGGTTCAGCTGGTCATCCCCCTGAAGGTTGAGCAGGGTGGGGTGGATGTGGAGGAACGTCTTTCTTCTTAATACTATGTAACTGCTACAGTTGTAGGTAGTAGCATATCTTTGCTAATAAAGTGAGTGTGAATCAAGATGGCGTACCTTAGACGAACCCGCTATTGGCTACTCCTAATTGTTAGCTTCTCTCCAGAAAATTTGAACCTCGCCAGATTTTCAAAGGATTATTATCTACTTTTGTATTGTAATTTGGTCCTGCTTCCTAATTACAACACAAGAGCGTCTACATCCTTCATTTTCTCAGAATCTACCGCAGACCAACCACCGTAATAATAGACGATCCCAGTGCCCGCACGGACTAAGACGTAGGTCTACTGCCTCTCGCATTTTGAGGTTGTGGGTTCGAATCCCACCGGGGGCGTGAATGTTTGTCTGTTGTGAGTGTTGTGTGTTGTGCAGTTGGAGGTCTCTGCGATGAGCTGATCACTCGTCCAGAGGAGTCCTACCGACTGTGGTGCGTCGTAGAGTGTGATCTAGAAACCTCGTGAATGAGGAAGCCCTAGCCTTATGGGGACTGTTGCGCCCCTCCCACCCCCCCCAAAAAAACAGCTTACTAATGGTTGTTAGATCTCCTGCGCTATTTTTGACTGTCGGTATCCGCTGTGTTTCCTGTCAGTAGACCTACATTAACGTAGGCCACGCTAATTTATTGTTGATAAAACATCTTGTCAATCATTTTGCTAATGGGACTGGCACGTTGGTCTATCACTAATGTGGCTGTGTCAATGACATCGACGTATATTTATTAATCTGTATTGTTTTAACAGTACGTTTTCACACTGTAATTTATCAATAGTGTAGACTAGAGGCTGATATGCCCCATACAGTTACAAATATTCTTGGTTTATGTCTGTATCCTTAGTAAAGACATCTATCTGAGTATAAAGGCAGTGGTGTTGAAATATGTTCTTGTTTCAGTCCATTCAGAGTGGGAAATGTGTTTCAAGTGGCATTTTTTTTTACTATCCGATAAACACAATTATTTGAATATCGTATGGTTGGTTTTTATTCCATACTGCTACATGTTTCGGCCGTCATCGGGCATTGATAGTTGATGTGGGTATACAAAGCATGTAGCAAATATACAACACTATACAGCAGAGTTTATCGGGTAGTAGTGGGCCGGGTAGCTCAGTCGATATAGCGACTGAATTCTGGCTGGACGGTCCGGGATCGAATCCCAGTGGGGACGAGATTTTCCGCCCGCTCAGACCGGCCCTGGAGCCTACCCAGCCTCCTGTACAATGGGTACCGGGTCTTTTCCGGGGGTAGAGGTGGCCGTGGCGTGGGGCTGACCCCCCACCCCATCTAGTGCCGAAGGTCCTAGAAAAGAGTAGAGCTATACCTCTACTCACCCTCAGGGCCTGCGTGGTCTACAAAAAATGGTGGGAACCTATCTATCGGGTAGTAAGAATTAAAGCTTGATTGATAGGAATACACCAAAGAACGATGTCAAATTTAATTAAGGAATTAATTTTGCTTTCCCTACCTTTGTGGTCCGGGATAGCTCGGGCGGTTTAGCGACTCGCTACGGGCTGGACGGTCCGGGATCGGAATCCCGGTCGAGGGCGAGATTTTCCGCCCGTACAGACCGGCCCTGGGGGCCCACCCAGTCTCCTGTACAATGGGTGCCTGGGCGTGGCGTTGACCACTATATAGAGCCGAGGTTCAAGAAATATTAGAGATGTGCATCTACTCCCCCTCTGGGTCTTCGTGGCCTGTTCTGGGGTGACCTTTACCTTTATTTCATTTTATGCGTAACTGAAATTATAATTAAGCTAAATAGCTTCATGGTTGTACCGAAATCAGTGATAATATCACTCACACCTTTCTCCTAACCAAATAATCGGCTTTCTTGAATTATATAAACAGCTAATGTAACGCCACATAATCATTATTTCCGTTTTCATCAAGTATTTGTTGGCCGCAAAATATCTGATCTGTGATTTACGAGTGAAAGAATGTGCAGCAATATTAGAATGACATTGACTAGAAAGACCGAAATTCTTTAGAGAAAAATCTGTACCATTACCATTTGTTAGCCTTTCTTGAATCAATCTGTGCTTTTACACACCTGATGTATTCGTTTTGTTCCGTCTGATTCACTCGCATGAATTTTGTATCTGGGCACCCCTTCGTTTGTATCCTAAAATGTCTGCTAGACTTACATCGTGCATTGTTCAGGTCCTCTTCTTTAATTTTGCTCAGATTATATATCCACCGTAGTTTGGTTTCCTTCATTTTATCCAAGAATCTAAGCGGTCTGTATGACATGCTCTGTTTGTAATATCCTACTTGTAATTGAGCTGCCATTTTGATATCGTCTGTGACATTCTCCCGACGTTCTACCATACAGTTACTCGAAGCCTGCACAACTGTTCCATATTTTAAACTGACACTTCCACCTCCAGGTTTCTTGATATCACATTTATGTTTTCCTCCTATACGCCCTCTTACCAGAACACCTGCAGCTACGAGCTAGTAATCAGTATCACATTCAACCCCTCTGATGCATCAGACTGGTCTGTACCAACAGCACATTCAAGTCGTGCCGGCTGTGGCGTTTAGTGCCCGGCTTCTGACAGTGGAATTGCAGGTTCTTTCCCAGTTATTTTATGTGGGCAGGATGGCATTGGGACAGGTTTTTTTCCCCCCAGTACTTCAGTTGTTCCCTGTCAGTATCATACCACAAATGCTCCATACTCGTTCGTTCACTTATAACAGACGTTATGTAGGTAGGTTTTCACCTTTTTTATAGGCCACGCAGGCCCTTAGAGTGAGTAGAGGTATAGCTCATCTGTTTTCTATGACCTTCTGCACTAGATGGGGGTAGGGGGTCAGCCCCACGCCCCGGCCACGTCTATCCTCAAGAAAGACCCGGTACGCATTTTACAGGAGGCTGGGTGGGCCCCAGGGCCGGTTTGGACGGGCGGAAAATCTCGTCCCTACCGGGATTCGATCCCGGACCGTCCAGCCCATAGTCATTCGCTATACCGTTATTTTAGACGATCGTATGACAGGACAAAATTAGCTAGACTTTCTGCAAAATGAATTACCATCATAACTAGAGGATGTTCCTTTGGCTACACGGATTGCTATGTACTTCCAGCATGACGGAGCCCCTTCTCATTATACCCGACATGTGATGCAACATCTCAGTGACACTTTCCCCTAATAGGTGGATCGGTTGTGGCAGTACCATTAACTGGCCACCAAGATCTCCAGACTTAACCCCGTTAGATTTTTGTTTATGGGGTTCGATGAAGAGTGAAGTGTACAGAAAAAAGTGGATACACGAGACGAACTGCTCGTTAACACACTGGATGTTATGGCCTGCATAAAGGAACGTCAAGACGCACTCAGACGAACAACACGCCATGTCTTCACACGAGTTGCAAAGTTCATCGATGTTGACGGTGGAATTTTCGAACATTTATTATAAACTGTACCAACTCCGTCACTTGAACAATAAATACCGGTATTAGAAACAGTACGTACACGTAATGTCTCCTTCTTATCAGCAATTTTGCGGTTGTACATTCAAATAGCTCTATCGCGGAAACCGTTCGGAATAGGACTCATGTTCATATAAATATTTTTGCTTAGATTGACCGATACTATGACCTCCCAGAATATTGGCCTTTCCTCCTGGGACACCCTGTATAATCTTAGCAAATGAAAGCGTCTTTAAAGTCACAAACAAATTTCTTAATGAAAATTTTTTACGGTTTTCTTATTCTTGCGAGGGTTTGTAAATTAGTGCGAATTTTAACTCCACTAAACGCGACTACAGTTCCTTCCAGATATAATAGTTTATTTCTTTTCTTTGGAGATAATTTTGTAATTATTAAAGTTTATATAATGCTTTAGATTATGGCCGTGATATGATTTAAGCAGTTAGTTCAAGCTTTGAACGCAGAGGCGCTGCTGTATTTTCAGGCAATTTTATGTGAGATTTGTGGCGGATTAAGAGGTACTGAAACAAGATTTTCTCGGAGTAATTCGGTTTTCTTCGGCCATTATCATTTCCACCAATGATCCAGTCTCACTTATCCAACTACCACCAAAGTTATATAACCTTAGCAATTGAAAGTGTCGATAAAAAGCACGCTTAAAAGAAAAATTTCCTTATGTTCCAAAATTATTCACGTAGCATATCACTGATGTTTCAGTTCACTCTTATCGTTCTGTTAACAGAATCAAATACATTTACGTTGCCTTTAAACTTACAATTTATTTTAATCAGCTTAAAACCCTCTATCCCCTAAGTAACTACAACACTCCGCCCTACAAACCTTATTTCGAATGATGCAGAAGGAAAAGTTAGAAGGTAAAGTGCACCCTTGTACAGGCACTGAGGCTCTTTACAGGCCGTACGGCCCATAGGGGGAGTAGAGGTATAGCTCCACTGTACAGGCACTGAGGCTCTGTAGAGGCCGTACGGTCCATAGGGGGAGTAGAGGTATAGCTGTACTGTACAAGCACTGAGGCTCTGTAGAGGCCGTACGGCCCATAGGGGGAGTAGAGGTATAGCTCCACTGTACAGGCACTGAGGCTCTGTAGAGGCCGTACGGTCCATAGGGGGAGTAGAGGTATAGCTGTACTGTACAGGCACTGTGGCTCTGTAAAGGCCGTACGACCCATATGGGGGAGTAGAGGTATAGCTGTACTGTACAGGCACTGTGGCTCTGTTCAGGCCGTACGACCCATACGGGGGAGTAGAGGTTTAGCTCCACTGTACATTCACTGAGGCTCTGTACATGCCGTACGGCCAATAGGGGGAGTAGAGGTATAGCTGTACTGTACAGGTACTGTGGCTCTGTACAGGCCGTACGGCCCATAGGGGCAGTAGGGGTATAGCTGTACTGTACAGGCACTGAGGTTCTGTACAGGCCGTAAGGTCCATAGGGGGAGTAGAGGTATAGCTGTACTGTACAGGCACTGAGGCTCTGTACAGGCCGTACGGCCCATAGGGAGAGTAGAGGTATAGCTGTACTGTACAGGCACTGAGGCTCTGTACAGGCCGT
>Ga0123352_10014008_pt1 | contig 12752 bp, 8 predicted proteins | sample TergutLab28metaG_FD_89700 | JGI IMG/M metagenome (GOLD analysis project Ga0123352, IMG submission 89700) | Labiotermes labralis P1 segment gut microbial communities from Petit-Saut dam, French Guiana - Lab288 P1 | ecosystem: Host-associated > Arthropoda: Insects > Digestive system > Gut ... | reverse complement strand
TGGATAATGCTAGTTTTCATAAAAAGAGTAGTTTATTTTTGATTGCTCAAAAATATGGATATAATATTATCTTCCTTCCTCCTTATTCTCCTGAATTGAATCCCATCGAAAACTTCTGGTCTTCGTTGAAATCTAAACTTAAAAAGATTTTTCCTCTTTTTTCTTCTTTTGATGATGCTCTTTGTTATTGTTTTACTCTGAAATGACTATAGTAGGCTTATCATAGATAACGATTTCCCCAACATATTTCTTCAGAATGTTTTTCACTTCCTGCTTGTATACGTTAGGGTCTTCGGTCGCTTTTTTTATATTGTAAAGTAGTCCAAATAGACTTAAAGCGAATGATGCCACAAAGAGTACGGACATTGGAAGTGTAATCTGGGCATCTCGGATTGTTAAATTTGTCTGCCAATCGAAACTTGGTGAACCAGTCATCATAAATGAGTAGATTTCGGTGGTCAATGGTATCCGAACTCCCTGAGTTACCATTTCATTTAGGCCAGTTTCTGGTGAACGGATGGAATATCTGAATTCTATCCACAATTCAGCACTAAAGCCTCGAAGTCCTCTAGCCAAAATACCTTCTTCTTCCATTTGGCGAGTTTGGTTTTCGACAAATTCAAAGTATAGCTCAATATAATCTTTTGGGAAAATTGTATACACCCCACCTGGGTTACCATCATTGACCGCTCCAAAACGCAAATTATTAGTCGTCATCTGACCTCTTGTTTCATTGAGTGGAAATCTTTCTTCAAAAACAAATCCATGATCATCACTCCCTATGTATCGTATAATAACCCTTTTCTCAGAGCGATAATCGTAGTATACTTCCATTATAGTACTAAAATCAGCAGTAAAATTGCTATATATTTCAATATAATCAGTATACGACATCAAAAAATCTAAATTTGAAGGCACAGGGTTATCATGAAAAAGATCATTTTCAAGATAAAACACATTGAACTCCAAATTTTTCCTTCCTGAAGCTGTTATTATATAATCTTCATAAAAGTAGGCAAACAGACGGAAAGTAGCCATAATAATCAATGCTAGGATAATAAGCGAAAATAGTGGTATGAATAGTTGCGGGTAAGCAAGTTTTCTAAATATATTTCTCATATATTACACATCCATATTTTAATTATAGTAAGTTCCGATAATGGCTCGCACTACTACAGATGGATATCCGAAAAAAGGTAAGGATACACGAGCGATTCCGAGTACATTATCCTGCGATATTGGAAGCCTATCAGGAATTTCATAGGCATCCCCTTGGGTTATATATTGTCTTTCTCCTTCAGCATTTAGTCTAAAATCAACCACCCTGTGAATAAATTCATTTCCAGCAGGACCAATAAAATGAATAATGTAGCCCTCCCCAACTTGATAAAATGCTTGTTCGGAAGGCACTCTTTCAATTAAAACTAGGCTGCCACGTGAAAATGTAGGCTCCATAGAATTAGTCAAAATTGCAACTGGGTAAATAGGAAGCAAGCCACCGAAAAATGCTACAGCTATAATCACAATTGTTGCGGATGTTATATAGCTAAATAAGGACTTTTTAGAATATTTAATCATCTTCTTCTCACGCAATCGTACTCTATGGTTATTACCGTTTGGAATGAGGTAATGTATAGCCGCTGAGGTGAAAGCTAACATACTAATTATTAGCGAAAAGATAAGCGGAGACACATTTGGTAGTACTGGCATTACATATGGAAGCATCATAAAAACAAAGCTTATTAGTATAACAGAAAAAAATGTTCCTTTTACTGCAAAGTAACTTACTACAACACTAATAACAAGAGGTCTGAAAATAGACTCAAAAAAAATGCTGGATATAACCGCACCTGTAAAGCCAAATATACGCATAGTGCCAAAATGGCTGTACGCAAGTGCAATAGTTAATGCTATAATTATTCCTTCTCTGCCTTTTTGCTTGCTTGTACTTTTAATAAGTGTGTATCTCATAAGCTCGCCTAAAATTATAATCAAACCATATTCCCATAGATGACGAATAACAACACCTGTACTTGCCACCATAACATTAATTCCAAGACCAAACAAAACAGAAAGAACTAGAAAAGCAATGCCAAGCATTATAATCGATATAATAGCCGCTACATTGGCATTGTACGCATTTGGCACTAATCGTTTGTCAAAGCCTATAAAAAAATATATCATCATTGCAAGCGAAGCGTACACTAAGGGCCGAAGTACCATAGTGTATATGTGGATGACTTCGGCCGATAGTATCATAAACGCTGTTTGAGTAATTGCTAATACAACACATACAATTATTGCAAGCTTATATGCATTCAGTGAATTTATAGCACAATTTATATTATGGTGCCATTTCATAATCAAACTCGATTATGAAAGTAGCTTGGAATGGACCTTCACCCACTTGAGTCATAGTTGCTGGATCCCAAGTGATAGCTACATTTAATAATGAGGTTGAAGCTCCAGCTGAAAGAGGACCTACAAAGTTAGCTAAAGAGCCTTCTACAAAATCTGCATCAAGACCAAGGGCTACAGGTGTAAGTGAAGAACTTTGCCAATCAATTGTTGCCCCTGTTATCAAAACATCAGTGGTCGATTCATTTTGTGCACCTATCATAAGTACAGCATAATGATCCATGTCTTCTAAATCATCGAAGTCTATATTAAAAGGTTGAGAAAGACTTCCAGCATTTGTAGCAGATTCTCCAAAATTTACAGTCCATTCAATACGTTGACGTGGTCTACCATTTACATCAACTATTGAAACAACCTGCGTAGTAAAACCTTCCTCAAAAGCCAAATAATCTTCATCCCAAGTTACAAGTAAATCTATTGGACCAACATTTACAGTACCAACTATATCTAGCGTTCCTTGGGCAACAGCAAACGCTGTACCAGTTAGAAAAATTAGCATAAAAGCTACTGCCAGACTAGTTACACGTTTTTTATTTTTTAAATTTTGCATAATAAAATTCCTCACTTTATAATTATTTTTTCATTATGTTTATCTCGGAACAAGTCCGCTTAATGCTATGTTAAGTGCATTTGTCGCTACGTCAATTTGATTTTGAGTAGCGTTTGCATTATCACGTATATTTCTTGCATCTCTCAGCACACTCTGCAAACGCGCCCAGCTAATAGGCGTATACATAGTTTGTACTCTAACTTCTGCTTCCTCTATAGCAGTGATTAGTGCTGCACGGTCTACTGGGTCTGGCTGTGGTGATAATCCTACAATAGCTTCCATCGCTACTCTAAGATTATTCGTTGCATTATCAATTTCAACTTGTGTTGCTTCTAGGCGGTTGTATACATTTCTTGCATCTCTCAGCACATTTTGCAGACGAGCCCAGCTAATAGCTGTATTATCTCCTTGATTTATTCCCTCCGCATCAGCAATCACTAGCCTTAATGCTTCTCTACAAGGAGCTATTGTAGTCTCATCTGGCGATATTACAAGAGTAAACGCTGCCGAAGGTTCATCATTTGTAGCTACCTCGACAGATGATCCTATTCTAAATGTGAAATCATGCGCACCAACAATTGGAACTCCTCTGTATTCAAGTCTTTCAATAAAAAAGTCAAGATAAGCAAGATTCCATATGCCTTCATTATCATTAATTGTTATAACACCAGGAAGTACGATCATAGGAGAAGTAATAGAAGAAGAGAACAACGCAACGACATATCTACCGTCTGGAACATTTTCTGTCACAATACTGATTCTAACATTTTCATTTTTTTCACGAATGTCACTAAGGCGCACTTCATCAAGTTGTGTTATAGATACAATGTTTTTTTCGCCACCTATAGCAGGCATTTCACTTCCCCAACTATAAGTAACCATAACATTTTCTACATTTCTAAAAAGTGTTACTATAAATAAATAAGCTACTTTTCCTTCAGTATCTATAAAGTTTTCTTCGCCATTTCTCTGTAACAGATGAAGCGTCGCTCCATCTTGACCAAATCGTCTGTTATTTGAATGACTAACAGAGTCTATAGGCTCATTTGGTATAGCGACATAGTATAGAGTATATGGGTGATTGTCTTCAATAGAAATACGTAGTATTGAGTTATCAATACTTTCACCTGCTATTCTATAAAATCTTTCATGGCTTGCACCTATTTGTGGAGGATTACCATTATAACCTACAAGTGTAATTGTATCACCAGAAAGTAATGTGGTAAATTCTCGTCTTGGTCCAAGATTAAAAACTCCAACTATTGAATCTTGGAAAACACCATTATGACCCCATGAACCACCAATAGTGTTCAGTGTCCTCTCTATTCCTAAATTTGGACGCAATCCCCATAAGTTGTATGCACTATATGGACTGTCAAAAATGTTTCTAGTTGGATGTTCACCACTTTGTGTTATAACATTTCCACCATCTGCTGCAAAGTTCTCCATAAACAAAAAGTACAAAAGATTAAAAGCTACATCATCTACTGCTCCTGTTGTGCCTGTTAAACCAGCGTGAGCAAAAGCATTACCAAGAAAACGAACTGCACCCATTTCAGTTAAGTGATTTCTATTTGCATTAAAGGTAGTAGCATCAGTAGCAGGGGGAAGGGTTTCCATAAAAAATTCATATATAAGTCTTGAATATGGAGTTGAACCTGAAATTTTTCTAGACATAAGAGTCGCGTGTAATCTACCCATACTATAATTTTTCATACTATTGCTAAAATTAAGAAAATCACCATAACCACGGCTACCTGGAAAATATCCATTTTCTGCAGCTGCAAAATTTCTACTATTACTTATAACTTCTATCCCTGCTCTCGCATTAAATGCTCCAGCAAACTCACTCAAAGCTTCATTAAACCAAAGAAATTGATCTGATTGAATACCATATACTCCTACATACATATAAAACAGCATATGTTGAAATTCATGAGCAAAGAGATCATAGAAAGTAAGCTGCTGAGATTCAGTTCCTGTTACAATATCATAACCAAAAGTTCTAGCTAAATCCATATGGAATAAAGCTATAGGCTCATTTCCACCATTGTTAAAAAAATCGCCACTAGAGAAGAAGCCCAGTGTTCCACTATTTCCTGATGTTCTACCTCTTAGATTATATAGTAAAACATTAATTCTCCCATCTTGATGCACATCACCTACACCGAGAGGTATATTATTAAAAATAGTTCTTACTACAACGCCTTCAAATGGTGCAAAGCTTTGAGTCATATTTCTGTAAATGTCATCAAAGTTTCCTTTTAATTCTGTAAGCAACTCTTCGTTATCCATAAATTCTTGTAACACATCTTGGTGTGCAACGTCTGCATAACTAGCTCCCATTGCACGGCGGTAATCATCAGGGCATAGCACCCATATATTAACATGTTCGCCTTGTTTAACTAAAACACCTTCAACTATGCTAATAGCAGTAGAACCTATCGTCACCTGTGCACGAAAATCTCTCCTAGAGCCTTCTACATAAACTTGAGAAAATGGAACAATACCGATATATTCATTATAATCAAGCTCTGGTATATAAGGTTCTTGTGGTTCACGAAAAATATTACTATCATCAACAAAAACTTGACGTAACTCATTATCTCTTGCAGGTCGTATAGGGCTAAAAAACTCTTGTCTCAATTGATCTAGCATTTGATCAAAAGAATCACCATCTGCATTTTGTCCATACGCAGTAACACTGAAAACAAATGTAATCATAAGCACCATTACAAATGTTAAGCTAAGAAATTTCTTATTAATTTTTTTCATCGAATTTAAATTCCTCCTTCATATAATTTAAATTTAATTTACTCTATTTCAAGAGCTTTCTGTATAAATCATACAAAAATTTCATCTATCCTCCTTTTTAGTAATTAAATATATATAGCTATAAGTAATTTTATCACATATATCTAATTTTTGCAATATTTATTTAGACATATTTGTTCCACTTTTTACATATTCTGAAAAAATGTCTGGAAAAATAAACAAAAAAATAAAAAAATATATATGTTTTACTCATATTTTTGGTTTAAAAATACAAAAATAACATCTTTTTAATATATGAACACAAAAAAATCACCTATAAATATCTATTTATAAGTGAAATTTTCGTCAATCAGCATATTTTTTCAATTTATAAAGCTCATCTATAGTTACAAAAGTAACTCCTTCTCCTTTCAATTGAGTTATCATATTTTTAATGCCTTGAACAGTTGTTCCGCAATGTCCAGCAGGACCAACATGACCTATTACTATAGCAAAACCATTCTTTTTAGCTATTTCAAGTGCTTCGAGAAAGCTTTTGTGTACGTGTCCTGTCCCGTGTTTATCATCTAAGAAAACGTCCCTTTTCAAAAAATCAGCATTTTGTTCTTCTGCAACTTCTCCAATTTTGGTTTTTGAGGTTGTAATAGAATCTAACACTATTAAATCATGCTCTTTCGCTTTCGCTACAAAAATTTCCATCAAATCTCTGTTAGCTGTTCCAATAGAACCCATATGGTTGTTAATTGCAGTCGCTAATGATAATTCAGCAATCGCAGTTTCTAACCTTGATATGATTTCTTCTTTTGATAGACATGCTTTTAATGCAAGATCTGTATCCCAACCTTTTCTACTTCCTCTTGATTCTATTGGCATATGAATCATTACACCATGACCATTTTCTTTCAGCGAGTACATTTGCTGCACTGAATTCGGTAAGCCAGGAATAACAGCACCTGTTATAGGGATATCTAGAGCTATCATTTCTTCTACATCATCATAAGGATTGCCGAAGTCATCTATTACTATTGCAATGTAAATAGGCTCCTGTGCAAATGCTTTGCTCGATCCATTTAAGGAGAGGGGAAAAGTCAAAAATAAAATAATAAAAAATAAAGTTTTCATGTGCTTAGTTTGCACAATTTAAGAAAATATATTAAAAAATATTTTTTGTATAGTCATATTGCTGAAAAACAGTAATATGACTATACAAGCGAACCCTTCAAAATTTAATTTGCATAATTACAAAAAATATATTATAATATATGTAAAATTCTTTAAACATAGGAGATGAAAATGTTAACAGCAATAGTAGGAATAAACTGGGGAGATGAAGGAAAAGGTCGCATGGTGGATCTTTTAAGTGAAAACTACGATATAGTAGTTCGCTATCAAGGCGGTAATAATGCGGGTCATACCGTTATAAACGAGCGCGGAACTTTTATTTTGAATCTTTTACCTTCTGGAATTTTAAGAGAAGAAACAGTAAATGTTCTAGGCCCAGGAATGGCTATAGACTTAGAGCATTTAACCTTAGAAATAGCGGCACTTCAACAAAAAGGTATCAAAATAAGCCCAGAAAATTTAAAAATCAGCGACAAAGCTATAATAGCACTTCCATATCACAAAAAGCTAGACATTTTGGAAGAAGAAAGATTAGGTAGTTCGGCATATGGTTCAACTAGACGTGGAATTGCACCAGTTTATTCAGACAAATATATGAAAAAAGCAATTCGCATGGGAGATATCATTTCAAATCAAGACTGGCTTAAAGAAAAAATTGAGTTCGTAGCAAAATATAAAAATTTAGCACTTCAAAAAGGGTACGGTAGTGAACCAGTATCCCCTCGCGATATAATACACTGGTTAAGTCGCTACGGCGAATTTTTAAAGGACTACATCACAGACACAAGTATTTATTTAGATGATGCGGAAAAGCAAAATAAAAAAATCTTATTTGAAGCTCAGCTAGGCGCTTTAAGAGATATTGATTATGGAATCTACCCTTTCACTTCATCTTCTTCAACAATAGCAGCTTATGCCCCAATTGGAGCCGGAGTTCCACACCTAAAGCTTCACGAAGTACATGGTATAGTGAAAGCATATTCAACTTGTGTTGGTGCAGGACCATTTACTTGCGAAATGGATGGAGAAGAAGCGGAAGCCTTAAGAGCAGCAGGCGGTGAATATGGTGCTGCAACAGGAAGACCAAGGCGTGTAGGGCCGTTTGACATTGTAGCTACAAAATATGGAACAATGGTGCAAGGTGCAACTTACTTAACTTTAACAAAATTAGACGTTTTAAGTTATATGGATAAAATTCCAGTTTGTGTATCTTATGAAGTAGAGGGAAAAAGAACGGAGTATTTTCCAACAGGCTACAAATTAGAAAAGGCAAAACCTATTATAGAATATTTGCCTGGTTTCAAATGCGATATTTCAAAAGCTCGTAAAAAATCAGATTTACCGAAAGAGGCAATTGACTATATAGATTATATAGAAAAAGTGATAGGTACACCTATTCGTTATGTTTCTGTTGGACCTAAAAGAGACGAATATATAGAATATAAAGTAATTTAACTTCAAAACTGTAACAGTATCGACTAAAAATCACTATAAAAAAGCCCAAATAGGGCTTTTTTTAGTTATATTCTTATTACCTCATCTCACTAATCACTTGCATCATAGAATTATAAATTACCATTATATAAGCGTCTTGCCCTGCTTGGCTTGTTAATACTGCATGATCACTAGGGCTAGATATGAAGCCAGGCTCTAAAAGAACAGAAGGCATAGTTGTATTTCTTAAAACTGAAAGATTTGATTGGCGAACCCCTCTGTCTGGTAATCCTAGAGCATTCAGCATATTTTGGTGGAATATATTCGCTACCCTATTTCTTGTAATCGACCAATTACCTTCATCATCCCTTGGGATGTAATAAGTCTCTGTTCCACTTACACTTTGTCTGTAAAAACCATTCACATGAATAGAAATAAAAAGATCAGCTACGTCATTTGCCATTTCAGCACGTTCAACAAGAGGAACAAAAACATCAGTTGTTCTCGTTGCGAAAGCACGCAAGTTTGGATGATTATTTATCATTGTGTAAACTCTGTTTGAAATATCTAACACATAATTTGCTTCAACAGTTCCAAAATGGATAGCCCCAGGATCTGTCCCCCCATGGCCTGGGTCTAAAAAGACTACGAAATCATAAAGGTCTCTAGGATGAATGCTTTGAATAGCAAAACCACCACCATAAGCATTTACAAATCTAGCTGAAGAAATATGGCTAGAATCATGAAGTATAAATTGAGTTACTCCTCCAGAATGTGAGATTTCTATAAAATCTACATAATCTCCAAAGAAAGGAATCATTCCATGTCCAAAATGACCGCTAAAATCACCATTTAAGGTAAATACATTTCTATTTTCTCTATAATCATGTACATGCACCGCATGAAGGCCTTCCATATGTAAGAAGAGGTTGTTATTTTCTCTATCTATCGTTACATTTCTAAAAGTTGGCGGTAAAAATCTTATAAAAGTATCATTGCCAAAATGAATTACTTCATAATTTGCAAATTCATTAATAGCTAGAACCACGTATCCATCTACATAATATACATCTCTGACGAAGGTCATATCAAAGCTACGATTTGCAAGAGCATACGCTTTATCACTTATATCTCCCTCAACTGCAACTCTAATGTATCTATCTATATGTTGGTTAACTGTAACAGTTGGTGCCCAATCTCCCCTAATCCATAGAAAATCATAGCCTCCATCATGACGCACATCTAAACCTTGTATATTATTTGCTGCGAAATTTATTATGATTTGCGTCCTATCTGCTGATAAAGATATTTCATAAGAAAGCAAACTATTCATGTCAAAAACTATACGAGACATATTGTAATTTGTATGCTCATATGCACGAGCAGTATTTATATTTGTTAAATTTATACCAAAACTCTCTGGCAAGTCTATCGTTGCATTCTCCACATCTACTACTAACCTTGCATCCAATCCATTCTCTGCTTCTATTACAAAATGTTCGGCAAAAGTAATTGAAGAACTTGCTTGAATTATTAGTGTATTTCCTGAACCAGTAACCATTGTAACCTCTGTTTGTGGTGAGTTTACACGTGGCAAAATCGTTTCATTTTGAGTAAAACCTGAAAGATTGCTACTATATACATTTGTAGTGTATGAAATTGCTCCATGATTAGGACCAACCAAAGCTGTTGGTACTGTTGGTGCATTTGCATAAACTGCGGTTGTTCCCACTAAAGTTAGTAAAGCCAAGCCAAATTTTGTACTTAATTTTAATTTCATTTTTTGTCATCCCCTTCAAATTTATCATAAAAAAACTCCCAAAGAATATTATAGCATATCTTTGAGAATTTTGTTTAAAAAAGTATAAAATAGTAATGTTATTGTAATTTAAATTCTGAAACGATAGCTCTAAACATTTCAGTTTGGGAAGAAAGCTCTTCTGTTACTGATGCACTTTCTTCTGCTGTTGCTGTATTATTCTGAGTAACTTGGTTAATTTGACCAATTCCAATATTCACTTCAGAAATAGAATTTATTTGATCCATAGTACCTTTTGTTACATCAGATGTCAAATCGCTTATTTTGCTAATTTGTGCTACTATTTCTTCTAATGTCTTAGCTGTTTTATTTGAAATTTCTGTCCCATGATTTGCTTTTTCTATGGAAGCTTCTATTAGATTTGTTGTTTCTTTCGCTGCTGTTTTACTTCTTGCTGCCAACGCTCTAACTTCTTCTGCTACTACAGCAAATCCTCTTCCATGCTCACCTGCACGAGCTGCTTCAACTGAAGCATTTAGTGCAAGAAGGTTTGTCTGAAATGCAATATCATCTATAACCTTGATTGTACGTGAAATATTTGTAGAAGACTCACTTATATCTTCCATTGCTACCAACATTTCTTTCATATCATCATTTCCGATTTTTGCACTTTGCATAGCTTTATCTGAAAGCTCACGTGTTGTTTGTGCATTTCCAGCTGTTTGCTCTATTTGTAATTGAATACTTTCAACAGAGCTATTTAAAGTTTCTAAGGATTGACTTTGCTCCGTCGCACCTTGTGCTAAAGTCATACTTATTTGTGAAATATGTGCAACACCAGTAGAAACTTGTACACTAGATCCATCAATTTCAGAAAGTATACGGTTTAAGCTAGTTGAAATAGAGTTAATAGAATCTTTTATTGCTACAAAATCACCTTTATATTCTCTATCTATATGTTTTGTTAAGTCTCTATTTGCTATTATCCCTAAAATTTCACGCATCTCAATTATATAACTTGAGATTGTTTCAACAGTATCATTTATGGAATTTTTTAAAATAGCAAAAGAACCTGCATAATCCCCTTTTACACTAACATCTAAGTTACCTTCACTCAGTGCTCTCATTACATTTGCACTTTCGTTTAATGGTTTTTCAAAAATTGTCATTACATTGTTTAGTCCAATCGTAACTTTTTTCCAATCTCCGGTATGTTTAGTTTCATCTATTCTATAGTCTAGGCTACCTTTTTCTATTTCACCTATCATAGCTATAATTTCATCATAAACTGATTTCAGATTATTTCCTAGAACATCTGTCGCTTCGTGGAAAATTGCACTTTCTCCAACCATTCTTTTCATTTTTGCATCAAAATTACCTTCAGCATATTCTTTCGCAACTTCAAGAAGAAGCATATTATCATGAACTAGAGTTTCAAATGTTTTGTTTATTTCACTCGCAACAGTTTTATAGCCCCCTACATAGTTTTCTTCATTTACTCTCATTGAAAGACCACCTTCATCTGCCAATTTTGAAACGTGTGCAAGCTCGTTAATTAAGCGTAAAAATGGATCCAACATATCTGCCATTGTGTTTTGAAGTCTTGAAATCTCATCTCTTTTGTTTGTTTTAAGCTCTATATCAAAATTACCACTAGTAATAATTTTTGCCTTTTCAGAAATTGCATTTATAGAACGCAAAATACTTATCATAACCCAAGAAGTCATAGCTACAAGAATGAGTAAAATAAAAATCATACCAATAGCTATTACAATTGTTCCAACTGCTCTAAAATCAAGAATACTCTGGTTTTGAGCTGCTATAGAAGCTGTTACATTTTCAAACATTTCATTAGAAATCTCATCTATTCGGTACATGGCATCATCAATATTCCTCATCATATCTACTATGCCTTCTTCATTATTTATAATAGAAAGGTTTATTAAATGACCAATATAAGCTATAAGTTCTATGTAAACTACCAAATATCGCTCTACATTTTGTACAGAAACTTGGTACGTCATTTCATCAACATTTCGCTCTGTACTTTCTAAATACGAATGTGTTAAAGCTTCCACTTGTGAAAGTAAATAATCAAAATGTGATCTTTGTTGTAATGCAAAAACTTGATCTCCTTGATTATCTCTTACTCTTTCAAATGTTACATTCATTTCCGTTTCTAAATTTCTAATCTGACTTATGATACTAAGTCTATCTACAGAACCTTCCACTATTGAGTCATATCTATCTGCCACACGGTTCATGTACCAAATTAATCCTAAAGCCATAGTCAAAAGTATTAAAAATATTGTTATAAATGTAAGAATCATTTTACCTTTAATGCTTTGAATTTTCATCTCCCGAGTTCTCCTTTGAATTTATTATATAGCACAATTATAACACATTATTCTTATAAAAGATATAGGCAAATAATAGATTTTTTTATCGTTTTTATAAAAACTTTTGTATACTTTTGCTTTAAAATATGTTATAACAGTACTATATGAAGGAGTCGATAAATGATGCTGTTACTGTTTTTCAGTAATATGACTATAAGGGATAATTCTGAAACTTAATCTTTGCCTCTTAATATTTTGAGATTTTCAACATTAGCTATTATGTACTTTAGCTCGTTCTCATTTAAACCAGTTAAAAGTGCAGATAGTGCTCTTAACTGTCTTTCTTCTTGCGTTA
>Ga0123352_10014007_pt1 | contig 12753 bp, 8 predicted proteins | sample TergutLab28metaG_FD_89700 | JGI IMG/M metagenome (GOLD analysis project Ga0123352, IMG submission 89700) | Labiotermes labralis P1 segment gut microbial communities from Petit-Saut dam, French Guiana - Lab288 P1 | ecosystem: Host-associated > Arthropoda: Insects > Digestive system > Gut ... | reverse complement strand
GTGATAATTCTGGGCTGCATAGGGCAGTAATCACATTCAATACTCATAAGGAGTGTATGCTTGAGTGCATTTATCAACAATCAAGGTGTTAATAATATCAGTTGAACGAACAGTATTAAATGATCTTGCGTGTGCAATATAATACTACATTATATAACAGTACATTCAGTGAATAATTTGGTACTATATGATTACTAATTATTGCGTATGGCAAGTCGACATTAAGAGTGGTATAGTGAGTGTGCTAACATTTATTATTGTACTTTGTGGCATTACCTTTAATAATAATTCATAATCGTTAATGAACCAGCAAGTACTGACAAACTAAAACCCTGTTTGTAGCTTTATGTTCCTTGAGCCAGACGAGGCAACAAGCCTTATTTTAATTAACAGTAGATTATTGGTGGTGGTGGTGGTAGTAGTAGTAGAGTAGTAGTAGTAGTAGTAGTAGTAGTACCAGCAGCAGCAGCAGCAGCAGAGGTGGTGATGGTGGTGGGTGGGGGTAGTAATAGTGATGACAGTAGTGGTAATGGTGTGGTGGTGGTGGTACTAGTAGTAGTATTAGTAGCAGTGGTGGTAGCAGTAGCAAAAAGATGTTTGTAAAGAGAAAGATTCAAGTCCTCTTATGTATTACGATGTATCAATTTGTAAATAGTTACCAACCCACTGGAGGAGCTGTCTGCCTCCATTTTCAGGGTCTGTGCAGTCCATGAATAGCCGTATGAGAAGATATATTATACTGGTAATGGTAACTGGAATAGTAAACAACAGGAATGGTGGGGTGATGTGGTGGCTGGGAACACAATGGAATACACGGGCATCAGGTGGCTGACATAGACAGGAATAATACAATTTTAGGACATAACGGTTAGGCAGAGACAAGAGGTAAAGTGAGGATGTAGTTACTATGTGTAGCCACAGGAAGTCATGTGAGGTGACAACAAAAAGAGAGACTGTGAATTCTTGTGACACCACTAAAGAGACTTATAGACACGTGAGACTGGGATGGGTCAACAAGTGGCCCAACTCCATGTTAGCTAGATGATGTGAATTTTTGTGGCCCTGTTGGCCCTGAGAAGGGCTAGAAGGCTAAGATGCATCCTTAGTGGAAAGTTTCCTTCATTCCTTCAAGGAATGACCAAGAGTTCTCCACAATGTGCTCCAGACAAGACCATCCTCCCAGTTCATGCTGTCGGGATGGAACTCGAGCTCATTCGCCTCTCTAATGATAGAATCAAGCTGCACAATTTTTTGTAAAATTTAGAATCCTCCTCAAATTTCAAGGCAACAGAAGAGTGACATGAAGCCTGTTCCATACGGAGGGCCGGCATATATGAGATACCACCGTAAGCAATTCAGTGGCATGGGCAGCATGGTGCCCTGATTTGTGCACCCCTGATATATTCCATGTAACCATATCTGGTGGGTTGGATGGAAAGCCCAATACATCTACTTCTGGCTGCTTTTTAAATACACTTATTCCAACAATGAACAAGCGGCTTTACAAAAGGTTTTTCCCTTGTCTGTTTCTTTTGCTGAGACGCCAGTCAAGCACATACTGATTCACTTCACTGCCACTGGCAAGTATGTGGCCTCTTATAGCATCTCTGAGTGAACCAAAGACATGATGGTGTGAAGAGCAAGGTCAGGGTGTTCAAACATCTCAAAGTGCAACAGTAAGAAGGTTTCAACTGTGTGGACAGACAATGCCACATGACAATAAAACACCTTTTTACAGCAGTCCTTGGAGTTTACTTTCAATTACTGACTTCAGCTTTTAAGACATCTCATAACACAAGCTCTATTTACTGCTGCACTGCTCTTTTGATAATGTTCCAGTACTGGCCCTTGACAAAGCTTGGAAAACAGTATCACTTCTCTCACTGCTGGTTGCATTGTAAACTTTCTTGTCACCAGCAATCAAGAAGTATCCATTCCATACCCTGGTGTTTGATCTCTGGATCACAGTCCCAGACCCATGTTTCATCTCCAAAAAGTATCAGTTACATTTTATTATGACTCAAAAGGCACTGTTAGATATCCAAGGATTTGCACTTGTGCTCTTCTGCGAGTTTCCTGGGAACACATCTTGCACAAACTTCATGAATGCCTAATCTGTGATAGATTATTTCAAAGGTGCAACCATGACTAATTTTCACATGATTTGCTAGTTCTCTAGCAGTTACCCCACATTTCTTTACAAGCATGGCCACAGGCTCATTCAATGTTCTCACCAGTAGCGAATGTGGACAATCACCCTGGTCATTCCGTGCTAGTTACATCTGTACTACTGCTTTCGAACTTTCCAATCTGCTCATACACACTTCAGTTCCATAAACAACTGTTCCCATTCTGCAAAGAAAAGTCTTCACTGAATTTTCTGCCATTGGCACAACTTCTGGCCACGATAAGAGGATTGTTGGATGATGCTCTTCATTGGTGCATATTGCAAGTGAAATGGCCATATTAACACAGCTACGGTAAGAACCAATCATTGAAGGTTTAAACAATGACACGTAACAAAAATGTGCCTACACTTGAAGTTGCATGTGCAATTAGCCGCACTGCCAACAGAATTAAAACATATGCAAACCACTGCAGATAATTCTTTACTCATCCAAGCATTTGCCAATTTACCAACCATGACAGCATCATATCCAATAAGAATTGGAGTGCCTTCAACACCACTGTGTAAACCTCAAATATCACATATAAATAAGATTCAAGAGAATGAACTACCTAACAGTAACACTGTCACAAACAGTAATTTATTTACCTGACATTTCACAACTGATGTAAACTTATTAGTAAATACAGTAGCATAAAGTTTTCAAAGACCTCTGTAAGCACTATAAAACTGGTTTCATGTTCAATACAATGTCCCAGTACCTTACGAACTCTGCATAAACAGAGAAGCAGAGTGTGCAGCAGCATGTTCCTCACGTCTGAGAAAAGTTCAATCCTCAAAATGTATTCAGTTTTCTGAAACACTCTAACCTTCAAACAACTCCACAGAATACTGTCACAAGAGTTTACTTACTTACTCACTCACTCACTTACTTACTCCATGCAGCAGAGTCCTTCTTGAGAAGCTAACCCATTCTTAGCTTGTCAAGAAATCCCCGCATTTTATGGAACCCGAAGGTTCGTTACCGCATTCACACGTGCCCGCTACCCATCCCTATCCTGAGGCTTTCAAAGCTAGTGGTAATAAAAATGCTTGCCCAAGGAATGCTGGGTTCCCATACAACAGAAATGTCAGAGTTTTCTGTTCAACCACTCAAAACTTACTCAACCATTAATTTTACATTGGTGTTTAACTGAAGAATGTTGTAGAAAAGAATGAAGTTACCAATCAGATATAGTATGTTGTTCTGTGCTCCTCCCACAACAATATATAGTAAAGACACATATGTGAAATTTACAGCTAAGAAACCTCAGTTCAAACAACTTTTTAACCACATGACCTGTGCCACACAATTTACTAACGACAATCAACTCCATTTAACATTTTAGACACTATTTTAACTGAATGTTAACTTTACAATCAACAGTGATGCTGCACTAATATACTATGATACTTTCAGTACAGAACAGAAGAAAATGGGAATACCGTAACTTCTGGTATAATAAACCGATAATATACAAACGTAAAGTTTTGTTTTGTAAGATGTTAGCCGACTTTAAAAACAGTTTTTGATGTAAAACTCAAGCAATTTATACACTGTATTCAGCATGCCCATCCTGATAATGGCTAAGCCTGGATCAAACATGTAGAAGGAATGTTAATCTCACCTTTGCTCTCCATAACATACTGTGTACTGCGCTGGTATGTACCGAAAAATTAAAATTTCAAACAAAATTGTTCATGTCCTTATGAAAATGATACATGACAATTCTGACCAGTAACACTACAACATATCATTTTTCCCTGTCAGCAAACAGTTGAATATTTATATAACAATCTGGTTTCAAACAAGATTGCCATTACAAATTTTTGCCAGGAACTACAAAGATAAAGAATGCATTACCTATGTACAGTAATGAGAGTCGATTGTGGGGAGACACAAACTGACTCAGTGAGGCCAAGTACTGTTTTCTCGTTGGCCACATATCTCCGAAACAACTCGACCCTCTCCTCGTGAGGAATGATGTGTGGCATCTTCTGAAGGAGAACCTGTAATAACGTGAACGTAATACCGTGAGATCATGCTTTTCTTTATAGTTTGTAGACACACATAAATGTTTTCAAAGACCCATTAGGGTAGAGGTATCAAAATAGAGGCAGTAGTATGTTGCTCCAAAAAGTTGGCAGCCAAATTACCAGACTGCATGTAGCCATAACCTACAAGATTATAACACAAATATAATAAATGCCTTGTAAAATGTTCCCCTTTGTGTTGTCACATGCACTAACAACCTAGCTAAGAGTAAAGTAAAGTTATTGCCTAATCAAACACCGTGCCACGAAGGTTTCTGATGGAGCAGAGGTATTAACTCCATACATTCTCAGTCTCAGCATCAGTTGTGAGGTTTACTTACCCATGTGTATATACATACATGCAATTAAATATTTAAAATACAAATGACACACACAGAAACAAAAAGCCCAAATTTGAAATTCTGCCATTATTTTCCCTCCATTTATTTAGCCAGGTGTCAAATCTTCTTCTATTCCATATGTGTAATAGTTTGATGCTAATCAGTTGGTTCTTACGTCAAAAACAAAAACAAATACAGTGGAATTTACAACTACTAATTTACCCCATTATCCATCAACTATTCAATATGCAGAAAAACTTACAAAAGAAACAAGCTTCAAATTTCTTGGTATACGAACTGATAATCACCTTACTTGGTGGAGTCGTACAGAACGAATCCTTTCTAACCTCAGAGCTGCATCTTTTGCAGTTAAGAAAGCTGTTCCATATCTTACATACAGATGCTCTTCAGATGGATTACCTTGCATACTTTAATTCTGTTCTTAAGTATGGAATAATCTTTTGGGAAAACTGTACTGACATGGGGAATCTGGTCGTATTACAAAAAAGGATAGTTAGAACAATGGCTGATGATGGATATAGGAGTTCATGCACAGTTTTATGCAAGAAATTTGATATCTCACCTGCCCTTTGTTAATACATTTTTTCATTGATGGTGTTACTTGGAAACAATCTGGAATATTTTCAGAGTAACTTGTCAATGCATGGTACTGACACAAGGAACAAAGCTCTGTTATATGTGGGGAGTCCATACAGAAACCGAAATTTTTTAAAATTTATTGCTTTACTTACAATTTAACCAAAATTGTCTCCTTCAAAGTACTCCCCTCCACTCTTGATACACCACTCCGAACGTTTTTTCCAGTTCTGGAACGTGTCCTGGAATGTGTTTTGTGGGATGGCGTGAAGGTCCCATATTGAATTTTCTTCTACCTCCTCTACCGTCTGAAATCGGTGACCTTTTAGTGAGGATTTCAAGTTCAGGAACAAGAAAAAATCCACAGAGGCCAAATCTGGAGAGTAGGGTGGCTGGGGGACAACAGTTGTCTCATACTTCATCAAAAATTCCCGGATAAAGAGTGAGCAGGTGCACTGTCATGGTGCAGCATCCAGGTCTTGTTTGTCCACGCCTCAGACCTCTTCCTTCGCACTGCCTCCCTCAAACGCTTCAGGACATTTAGGTAGAACTCTTTATGACTGTCTCACCACATGGAACAAATTCATAATGAACAATACCCTTCCAATAAAAAAAACTATCAACATCACCTTCACATCTGAGTGACTCTGACATGCTTTTTTTGGTTGTGGTGACAATTTTCCCATCCACTGCGACGAATGCTCTTTAGTTTCAACATCGTAGCCATACACCCAAGTTTCATCACCTGTTATGACATTTTCAGAAAGTTTTCATCAGCATTTGAAAGATCAAACAGCTCCTGACTGACTGTGACATGGTTCCCTTTCTGTGCATCGGTCAGTAGATGCAGCACAAACTTTGCGGCAACATGACGCATCTTCAGTTTGTCGGTCAAAATCAGGTGGCATGAACTTTTACAGATTCCTACTTCTTCAGCAACTTCATGGACAGTTAGGCGATGATTTTGATGAATCACAGCAAGCAGTTTCTCAACGTGATTGTCATCCATTGACGTGGAAGGCCATCCAGATTTGGGGTCGTCTTTGATGGACGTTCTGCCTGATTTGAAACACTGGTACCACTCGTGACATTGCATACCACTCAAACAATCCTCTCCATAAGCCTGTTGCAACGTCTGAAAAGTCTCCGTAAAAGTGTTTCCCAATTTGAAACAGAATTTGACGCAAATGCGTTGCTCCTCAAGATCCTTCATTTCTCAACTTGCAAAAAAAAGCCGAGGGCACTAAACACACACTCATTCAAGCACGTTTAGCTCAATGATTAACTGACATGGTGTAATGCTGCTAGTGTCAGAATAAAGTTTAAAGTCCCCGCTACACAATGCCACCATCGCGAGCATGCTGAGTGCGCTCGCTGGCTCGCTATTTCACAAGTTCAGTTTCTTTATGGACTGCCTATGTACAAGACTGTTAACAATCCCACATATTTTCAGAAAAGTGTTTTTTATTCTGGTATAAAGAAAGATCTTCAATAGTCTAAAAAAAAAAGGGGGGGGGTAAAGGTAAAGGTAAAGCAATCCCTCTACAGGTCTGGACAGGGCAGGCCCTGAGAGTTCCAGGGGGGTGAGGCTCCCACATATCAAGACAATTGTCACACGAAGGTGGTAAGGTTGTCAGCCATACGCACTGGCCGACTTCACCCCAAGGAGATAATCCTGGCATTCATTTCTGTTTGTGGCTGACTCAACCCCAGGGTTACAGTGCAGCTGGAAGAATTAAGTCAATGAAAAATTCCACATCCATGACCTTCCAGCATGTACAGTAGTGCCTCAACCAAATGTGCCACCGCATGCCCCCCTTCAATAGTCTACCTCCAGTACTTTGAATTTCAGGGACGATAAATTCCATTTTAAGGTTACGTTATGAAAATACCTTATTACTCATTTCTTATTCCATTGCTGAATTTCAGGTACAAAGGGCAGATGTCACTCATGACTCTTACTTATAAGTCAGATTGTATTTCATGATTTGTGGTTTATGTCTGTCTTATTCCAGTTGTTTGAAACTATGTTATGTGCTTTATATTCTGTTATGTGATTTGAATAAATATGTGGCATTTTTGGACTTGTTTTGTCTGTACTTGTGTATTATACTCTTGTGACTTATCTACAAAATGACTGAATGATGGAATGAATGATGTGCGTGCATGCAAGCATGCATTTGTGTGTGTGCGCACATTTATGCACGTGCGTATGCATGCATGGTTGTATATGTAGTTGCAAATGCATGCACCAGTTGACAGTAATCTGTTGTCATGCAGCAGTCACATGGTATCTATTTTTCAGTCAATAATGCAGCCTCAATCCTTACCAATTATAACATTAATACTGTATAGCAGCTTCATTTATTACATCAAACTGTCTTTCAGAAATTTTTCAACTTTATGACCTGTATATTCAGTAAAATTATTTCATAGCATTCCTCAATGACTATAATGGATAAAACAGTGCCTCTATGTAATGGTTATCTGTAATATACAAAATCTGTATCAGTCAAATCACAACTATGATTACACAACAGAGGTGGTGTGTCGAAATGAGTGACATGTTCTGACCTACGATCGGTCATTCTCAAGCACCTTCCTCAACATGTGTTTCTAGAACTGTCATGAGCTTAAGAATGAACTGTAATAGGTTGAAACGTGTTGTTCTTTTATACACATAAACTGTTGTCTACATATATGTGTGTTTTGAATGATAAAAATTTTGTATATTATACTATTATAACACAACAGAATACCACATATAAAGAAGGAAGGGTTATCTGTTGAAACCATAGCTGGTGATGAGAAATTTCCCTACTGAAATTTTAATCAAATTTTATACTATCAATAACATGTGTGCAATATACATTGTATGTAACCGTGACTGCAAACCTGCGTTGCCTTCTTGCCCTTTTCAAGATCACTGATGAAAGTACCAACACGAAGATCTTTAATAAGCCAGTGGTTGTCGGCTGTGTAACTTCGCCTGCAGTCACGGCGGTACAGCACCATAAGCAAAGTATGGGCTGACTGAAACAGCAGGTTGGAACCTAAACCTTTCACATCTGTAAATTAAAATTACAATTAATCTTTCAGTTACGTGGTTACTACTACTGTCTGATGCACATTACTGATTACATGTTGAACAGCTTACCAAATAAATTTCCTAAAACACCTTTGTACAGGAAGTAGTTCAGAAAACTGGACATATTTACATAATCTGTTAGCCGGAATGGTGTCTGCTGTTCATACATTTCTAGGTCATCAAGAATTCTGAAAAAACAAAGGGAAAAAGTGACAATGTAGCAAAACTTATTATGATTGGTACTGGGCTTACACGAATCCATTTTTTACTTCTGATACATCTTACTGCACTATAAAATGACACGTATGCCTGGAAAAGATATTAATAACAACAGAAGATGGTACAGTAGAATCACTAAGATGGCTGTGAACAGGAACATAAGAAGAAACAGAAGAGGAGGAGAGGGACATCCTCAGTGCAATCCATTCTCTCAAGTTTAACTTTCTGGTATTTCACTACACACATCCAATGAAAATGTTACCCATAAAATACAGTTTACTTTGTTCAATTATATAAAACATAAAGTGCAACTTTGCAAAAGTTATTTTATCATTTAATGTTTCATGTAAATCCTGGATATATCCTCAATTGACCGCTGTCTTTCTCAGAACATGTCTAATATCTAGACAACTGACTGAATAAAGTAACTTTTGTAATACCACATTTTGCAGTACTAACAGATGTAGTAATTACTACAAGTAATGAAGTGGTACTGGGAAAAATAAAAGGCTTACTTTCTTCTATTTTACTACCACTACCACTACTACTACTGCTGTTGCTACTACTACTGCTGCTACTACTACTACTACCATCACCAAAAACGACGACAACAAATACTTGCAATTATAAGAATTACAAAAAGTTATTAACATAAAGATCAATGAATTAATGCTCTTTGCAGAAGTAACTACCATATATTTTGAGAATCATATGAAACACATAAATACACTGTGAGGGAAAACAGCAGGGTGCATTAATGCTGTGCTTTACAGGGTTACACTGGCAATATTTACCTTTACAATATAACAATTTTCTGTCTAATAGCCACCAGCAATAATAATGAGTCCACCATCAAACAGAACCAGCTATATGAATGTAAAGTGTTTCAATGTCCTCATCAAACAGACAAACAGCAGAAAAATAGCATAAATAGCAACCACAATGGAGTGATTTACGGAAATGTACTACACATTGACTGTAACTCACTGTACTTATAAACTTTCAATAAATGCTGTGCAACTGATAAGCTGAAAAAGTTTCTTAATTTAACCTGTCAAAATCTGGGTGCACATCATGACAGTGGCACATAGAATTAAGACACCTATGGAAGTTCAAAACATTTTTCCTACTTGGTTATGTGATATTCATACCCACTGCAAATTCCATAACAAACAAAGATCCTTTAGCACTAGCAGGATATATTCAAAATATTATGTCATGCAACACAATATGTCAAAGGGTTATTTCAGTGGATGAGGGAGCTTGCATGCACTAGCAAACTCAAAAGCAATGTTATCAGAAGCCTAGCTACTCAATGGGCCCCACATCCAGGCCAGATTTTGTGTGAGATGCTGGACAAAGAGACAAACCCTGGCCTTCCAGGCTGTGTATTGGGCATGAGGCTGACTTCACCTCATAAATAAAATCAATGGTTTCAAAATCCCAACAGGAGCCTACAAAAGAAAAAGCATGTAATGACAGAAAAGGCAACTGACTGAAAGGCAGCAGCAAAAAAGAGAGTACGTTAAAGGAAAAAGATGAGGGAAGTCATGGCCCAGAACAGGCTGAAGCACCACAGCATAAAATGTTAGCACATGTGACACAGTATATCAAGCAGTCACTGAATGTTAACTTGTGTAACACAGAGGTCAAAGAAGCACAAAATGTGAACTCACACAATCACAAAATATTAACTCATGTGACATAGTGTGTCACACAATCACAAAATGTTAACTCATGTGACATAGTGTATCATACAATCACAAAATGTTAACTCATGTGACAGTGTGTGTCATAAAATCACAAAATGTTAACTCATGTGACACAGTGTGTCATACAATCACAAAATGTTAACTCACATAACAGAGTGTGTCATACAACCACAAAATGTTAACTCACATGACATTATGTGTCTTACAACCATAAGATGTTAACTCACGTGACATAGTGTGTCATACAATCACAGAAGAGTATCAGCATTTGGAATTCAGGAGCAGAACATTTTGTGTTGACAGCCATCAGGTCAAGGAAAGCTTTCAGGCCACAGCTGGGACCAAGACTGTTCAGAAGTAGCCACAGGTTGTACAGGACCTTGTCCTGATAACACAGCCCTGCAATGTTAACACAAAAAAAAAATTATTTACATAACATTGTCTGCAGCTCACATTAGCACTCAGTAGCGTAAGAAATTATAAAGGACTTGGCAGAAAGTATTCCTGTTGAACATGATGTACTATTCCAGCATTCTGCTGCTGGAACTCAAAGAAACCCATGATATACCTTGGTCACGTAGCTGATCCCTGGTTAAGATTTGCATGTCCTGAACATCAAGGAGTCCTACCTACTTCAAGGTAAAGTCTGCTAAATAAAAAGAATCATCAGACAGTATTATGGGTTTTGTTTGTAAAAGTGAAACTGAATCAGAGATGTACATTTCAAACTAAGGCCCACATTTTATTCATCTACAAGTGAAATCAGTTCCTGTATCTACATGAAAACCAAAATTGTCTTGAATGTGTTTTGCATCAGCAGATTCTTTTGCTATCATGTATTCTGAGCCTAATATTTGACACTTTGGCAGTGACAGGACCACCCCTTAAAGGCTACATGTAGCGAAATTACATTTCAAGGCTAGATTCATACCACACTCTGTCTCAGTTATAAAAAGCAACCAATTTTCTGTTTTTTGCACTGTGCACTGTGCACTGTGATATAATTGTATAATATAAACCAACAAAGTACACCTTTTCTAAACTAATATTTTAATTTTTATGATGTTTTCTACATGTTTTGAACCTGAGGGTTCATCTTCAGGCAGACGGATGTACGTACAGGAATGGTTTGGTGCCATCATGAATCTTTACAACCACCTACCTACCTACCTTACATATACACATTCATACATTAACACGCATATGTATCTACCTACCTCCCTCCCTCCCTCACTAACTACGTCCATGGACAACAGCCCCTACTGAACAGCTTCATGCCTCAGCTAGGCACAAAATTCCATGCATTTTATGGAACCCAAACATTCATTACCACATTAAAAACAGCCCAGAACTTTTCTTTATCCTCAGCGAGATCAATCTAGCACATGTTCCCCCATCCTATTTCTTGAAAATGCATTTAACATTACCCTCCCATCCATGCCTCAGGTCTCCCCACCAAAACCCTCTCCTCTCCCTCCATTACATGCCACATGTCCCACACACCTCATTATTCTTGATTTGAGCATCTGCATAATATTTGGTGAGGAATACAGATCACAAAGTTCCTCATTATGAAACCTCCTCCTGTCCTGTCACCTCATCTATCCTACGTCTAAATACCTTCCTCAGCACCACATTCTCGAACAACATCAGTCTATATTCCTTCATCAATGTGACAGACCAAATTTCACACTCATACAAAAGAAGAGGCAAAATAACAGTTCTGTGAATTTTAATATTTACATGTCTGGAAATAAAATGGGATGACAAAAGATTCTGGGCCAAAAAGTAGCAAGCATACCCAAGAGATCATTTTGTTCTTAAATTTCTTCATTAACACAGTTTTCGGTTTTGTTAGGGTTGTTCCAACATATCTGAACTTTGTTACACCTTCAAAGGATTTATTACCTAACTTTATGCTATAATTTTTTCCTGCAATCAGTTCATGAGACACAGGCACACACTTACTTTTCTCTGCATTTATTTCTAGATCAATCTCCTTACTATCAATTAATGGAGTTTCTGCATTTTCCTTCATAGCATCTATGCCTCTGCCAACTTAATAAAGTAACATAATCAGCACAGACCAGACGCTGATGTGTCCTACTCAATTTCTAAACCTCCATGTGTGCCTAAACCCTCCTAATGACACAGTCTACAGCAATGATAAAAAGCTATCATGACAAAGCACCTCCTTGTTTCACGCCCTTTTCAATCAAAACTATATCTGACAAATGTTAGCCTATACAAAATTTACTATAGATTAATTTAAACATAGTTTTATTAACCTAACTACTTCCACAGGCCTTCTACATATATATAAATACGTAATGCATTGCCCATTCTATTCCCATTTTTTCTCCAGTATTTAATAAATGTTGAATATATGATTGGTAGTTCATCTGTTACAGCGAAATCCATAACGATGATCCCCAAAAATTTCTTCTATATATGGCGTTAACCCTGACAGCAGTTACTTACTTACTTACTTACTCCATGGTGCAGAGTCCTTCTTGAGAAGCTAACTGGTTTGCAGCTAGTCAAGAAATTCCCCGCATTTCACGGAACCCGAAGGTTCATTACCGCACTCACAAG
>Ga0123352_10014005_pt1 | contig 12754 bp, 13 predicted proteins | sample TergutLab28metaG_FD_89700 | JGI IMG/M metagenome (GOLD analysis project Ga0123352, IMG submission 89700) | Labiotermes labralis P1 segment gut microbial communities from Petit-Saut dam, French Guiana - Lab288 P1 | ecosystem: Host-associated > Arthropoda: Insects > Digestive system > Gut ... | reverse complement strand
TTTCCCCCCTTTTTTTTTTTTTTTGTTTTTTATGGCAGAAAAAAAAAATGTTGGGTTTTTTGAAAAATTCCCCCCCCCCCCCCCATGAAATTGCATAAGCAGGATGTGTCTGTTTGTTATTAAGTGGGCCTGTTGTGTACCAGTTCACAACAATTTTTCAGTGTGCTTGTTAGTCCACAGCAATATTACAGTACATTTATTAGTCCATGTTATTGAAAGTCTGAGAAATATTGGCCTCTGATTTTTTGTAATTCAAATATCTGCCAAGACAAGCAACACAGAATATCTTTTGACTGAATTCTGCCCTTAATGATTTGTTTGATATTATATGACTATAAGACAAAGATTTTTAAACTGATAAATTGAAAAAGATTAGCAAAAGCTCAAATAGATCAGGTGGTCTGGTGTACATTGAAACTGAAGTATACATGAGTTTGTCCCATATGCAGGATATGTGTACATCTAGACCCCAAAAGCATATTTTATGTATTTAATCAACAAAAATACTTACTGCAATTTTAAAACATGCTGCACAGTGTTCATTACTTGTCCTACAAAGTTCTATTTCTTTCATAATTTTATCCTTTTTTGGTTCTTATATTATTCATGTTTTACATAAAGGATGCAGTAAAATTTAAATACTACCCAATTGCCCAACAGATTTGCTTTCAAAATATCTGGTATAAATAAATATCTATTTCTCATTTTAATTTTCAATAATCACACTAGGCTTTATGTAGCCTTATTTTTTCTGCTCTGCAAATGTTCATAATGTGCTGTAAGTTTTGTTACATCAGTTGTGTAACCTATGAACTAACCACCAAAGCACACTACTTGCAGTCTTTTCCTGGGAACTAATTTACATCAGTTTCATCTGAGAAGACATTGATTTATAAGTTAAATGTATACATGGCAGTAAATTGACAATGGTTATGCAGGGTATGGAAATGAATGATAGGTTGATGAGTGAATAATCTATTGGACGGAACATGGCAGGAAGCAGGCATGGCCTGTTTTGAGGTGCTGTTGCAGCATTTGCGCAGAGGGACTGCAGAACATCATGAAAAACTAAGATGATAGTTGGTTCCCTGCCTGAGATTTGAATTGAGCACTTCCCGAACACAAGGAACAAGCACTGTTTCTTGAATCTGAGTTATCTAATTTGTGGTAGGTGCCAGGGAATAAAATATGTTTATTTAAATTTATTTAAGGGTGAAAATTGTGGTAAACAACAATATTATTGAATAAGTAACTGATTTTAAATACTTGGGGTATCACATATCAGAATATGGAAGTGATTTAGAAGATAAATTGCAAGCATATAACAAAATAAATGGAGCTATACGGAGACATTTTGGAAAACAAATGAACAAAGTTAAGAATTCACAACATTACAGCTAAAGCGGCATTGAAATTTGGAAGTGAAGCTTGGGTACTGAAGAAAAAAGAGAAACAACGTTTAGAAGCAGCACAGATGAAATTTTTGAGACACTTACTTGGAATAACAGAACTAAATAAAGAAAAGAATCAATGTATTAGGCAAAAAACGGGAGCACAGAACATAGTAAAGGAAATACAACAGTACCAGAAAAAGTGGCTACAACATGTACAGAGGATGGACACAGACTACCAAAACAAGCACTACAATATAAACCAAAAGGACAAAGGAACACAGGACGGCCAAGGAAGAGATGGAGGGACCAACTTCATCTTGAGGATCAAGGAACAGGAAACACACCTAACCCTTCAGGAACATGATGATGATGATGAAATTTATTTATTCATTTATTTATTGAGTGATTTGTGGTTTATTGCATTGAATGATTGGATTGTCAGCCAGTTATGAATTGAAAAGATTATGTAAGGAAGTGATCAAAGCATTTGCCTGGGGTGATGTAAGATATCCACCAAAAAACCTCAAAGTAGTGTGTGTGTTCCAAATGAGAGTTGTGAGATCTGAACCCAGACACAAATCACAGCCATTATGAAAGTGGTCAAATTGCTCTTATTATTTCATCCAGAAGGAGGGGAAAATTTTACACCAAGTGTGATAGTATGCGATGATAAAGATTTCGTGTTATGTGTTGTTTGTAGCACTGTTCTTATGGCAGTTGGTGAGTGAGTGTCAGATACCAGATAATAAGGCTGTAAACTGCAGCTGATTTCATGGTTGCCTTCATCCAACCACTTCCATCTCCACCCTCACAATTTACAATTTCCTAAGGGCTACCCAAAAATTGTATGACATTGACGGACCTCAAGGAGCCATTAATTACAAGATACCCTTCCTGTGCAATTTCCCTAGCCGACTCTTAATTCCTCTTTCTTATGTTCTGTTTCAAATATATCATGAAATTGCTAAAACATTGCTGCTTTAAAATATGAACCAGGTACAGTGACTTACAATTTTTTAGGGACTTCATTTACTAGATACAACAATAATGATGGCAAGAATGGTAACAACAACTACAATCCTCACCATTCTAGCATGTCAGCTACAAGTAGATCATCAAGTGTTGTTGATATCTCACCTGAAGGCTCTATTGTAACCACAATTAGCCGGTACAGCCGGGCTTCATCATTAGGCCACACCCGACGGGCAGGATCAGTCATTAGAGGTGTCAGACAGAATAGGGCTCCACCAGTTGAACAGTATGTGCCTGTGACTAAAGTAAGGAGTGCTCTCAATCAGCAATTGCAAAAGGAGATTGCAGCCATACAAGGGAAGACTTTTCAGCTGTCAACAAATTCTGTGGATTTTACAGCTTGTGGTAGTGGATCCAGCACTGCTTTTGGTCTGTCTGGGTTCAAACCAATTCCCTCACTGACTGCTACCACATTGAATGAGCGTTTCAGTTTGGCACTATGAAATGTTTAACCTTTTGGTTATCTAGATTACTATTTTTGTACATACCTGACAGCAAATCTCAGCCTTCACTTTCTCACATACTCATATTGTTCTATCATAGTAAACCATGGAATGGAGCAGCAGTTTAGTGTATTTTATTTTACATGTTATTATGTTATACTTTGTGTTGTAGTGCTCAAATATAGTCCCACTTTTGTTGATGATGATGTTATTTATGTACTGCATTTGGGTTTCCACCCAGTGGCAGTGGTCAGTAAACTTGTATAAAAATAGGAAAGAGACAGTTATATACAAAAGGAGAAGCAATATACTACAATACAAAAACACAGAATACACAAAATAGAGAGCAAACCTACAAAACCAGAAAACAAACATAAAAAAATATTAAAAAACATAACTAGAATATAACTAAGAGAATCAAATAATAATGAGAAAGTGTACTACACAGAACCTACAAACAGCTGCATAGCTATAAATCAATAATAATACACACATTTCACCCCAGATAATCACTTCACTTCACTTCACTACACATCACTACCCATTTTTCACTTCCCTGCACTTTTGGATGTTTCATCACCAAGCTACAAACCCTTTACTTCTCCTCGCTTATAATTACTTTCTTAGTCCCCTTTCTAAAAATATGTGATTTACAAGGGAAAGTTGCTAGCGTCAATGCAGGGAGTTGGTTTGACAGTTTGGTTGTCCCATTTACAAAAGAGTAAAAAATGAGTTGTTGAAGAACATAATTTTTGTAAGAACAGAGTATACTGACTATATTTGAGAGGTTTCTGAGCATTCGTTATGACATTAAAAACAGTGTGTTTAAATACAAGAGTTGTCCACAAAAATTTATTGAGTAATTGTGACTTGTGAAAATTGGTACAGTGATCTGAACTTAGGGGTGTAAGTGGATTTGTGTTCATGTTTCCACATTTTTTGTCCAGTCTAGGTGACATTTTGTATATGAAATCTGCACGTCATGCTGTTGATAATTTTTTAGTTTCTTGAAAATTAGGAAAGCCTAACTTTTCTAATGAGCATAAATGAAATTGCATTTACACATACTTTGAAACTGTATAACATTTTGAAAGTGAAGAACGCCATGATAAAGTCTGTATATGACGTTGTGGAGTATCACTTGCAGTTTTGTTTGTTGTTATTCAGTTAATAATGCATATTGGTAATGCTTTATTGCAGATTATAATTTATATAAGCCTCCAGCCTATGAAGCCACTTGCTGTTGTAATGATGTACATTAGTAGCAGATTTATTGTTCTTTTAAAGCCATTTGAAGGTCAAGTGAATCATTTTTTAACTGTATGTGTAGCCCACACTAATGTACTACAAACAGATTAGTGCTTCATTTAAATATTTTGCTCTCTTCTTTCTTTCATTCATTCATTCTTTCTTTCTTTCTTTCTTTCTAATTTCATATTTGTAAAGAAACAGTATATGACTAGGATGCAGTCTGGACAACCCTTCATTTGAAATCATGTAACATATAACAAGGTATACCAGCTTTCATTAAGGAAAACACATTGTGACTTGTATACATGTGATGCCTAATACCGTACTTAGGTTAGTTATCTATCAGATTAAACCAAAACGTTTCAGCTGGGGTAACATTCTTAACAGGAACTGAAGACATGGCACCATCTGCTGTAACTGCAGGTGTGATAAGTCAGTATTATAAACAGAAATATTAAAGTGTGTATATCTACAAGTCTGAAGGTCTAGGATCCTCCTTTTATGAATAGAATGTGGAACTGCTGTATAGAGCTATTGTTTCATGTGTGAAACACATGGGGTAAAGTGTGTGTACTAAACACATCATAAAGGTGGACATGGTAGACACATTTGTAACCTTTGCACAATATGAATTGAGGTCAGGATTATGTTCCAACTGATTTACACATGTGGAATGAATACCATGTATTTGTGGGATTCTAAAGCAGGGTCTTTTGTGGGCTGTAGTGCCATAACAGTTTCCAGAGGTGGTCTGAATATGGTTTTGGGAGAAGAAATCCCTTTGCCAGGAATCAAGCCCCATTCATTGAGCTCATGGCCAGCAATTTCACAGATCCATTGTTGCCAACTGTGGGTTTATGTTCCTGAAAAATACTGAGTATGGCAATCAGTCTCCCACAGGGAACACAGCACGTGTACATACCATCTTCGACAGAATACGTCCAACATGGCTGCAGTAATTACTTAACCAGGGAAAAATTTCCTCAGGTTTCTACACAACTCCATGATTGGGAACGTAGGAGAAACTGATCTACAAAAAATGTTCCATATATCCCACAAGAATTAAACTTACTTTCCGTCTGATTATTATATCCCAACCATCGAGACAGACATTCCTGGACATACTGGTGAGAACTAGCTCTACTACTACATTACACCTGATTCCAAAAGTTTATCACTGCTTGACTCATAAGATCTTCGCTCATAAACTATAAAGATCCATGTTGTATAAATAATATTGTTACGGTTCCATGATATGTTTCTATTTTAAACCACCACTGTCATGTTTCCATGTTATATTTCCAGGTTTTAGACTATTAAAGTACACCATTGGGAAAGTGAACAACAGTGAGATCTTGTTGAATTTTAGATACATATATCCTATTTTATGATCCACGCTATTTTATTTATAATTCACACTGTTTACTCTCCTCAGTTACATATCTTGTGACCTGAAGATAGCCCAGTGCAAAGGCGGAAACATGTCATCAGCTTAAATAAAGATAACAACATAAGATAGTTGTGTTTTGACTCAAAAGAACCCCTATTTAACTGAGTATGGCAGTATTTCAGTTGGCAAGAGTAAGATATTAATTGAGACTGGAAACTGGCTGCTCTTAACACTTAGTGAGTTTTCCTGTTCCTTCACCAGGTGGGAGAGGGGAGCGACTATGTATCGACATGTTCACAAATAGAACATGAGCAGTTATGGGTGGACCAGTGCAGCTTTTGATGATTGAGACAGGGTGTTACTTTTGACGTTTTGCTGACCGTGCATCTCAGTATATTTATCTCAGTAATTAACCAACTTGATGCACAAAATTTTTGTTTTACAATAAGTTTATTTCATGCCTGCATGTTTCAAGCACATGTGCTCATCATCAGGAGGTCAAAATTGCATTACACAGCCTCTGGTATCATCACACCTATAGGGGCGATGATACTAGAGGCTGTGTAATGCAATTTTGACCTCCTGATGATGAGCACATGTGCTTGAAACATGTAGAGGCATGAAATAAACTTATTGTAAAACAAAAATTTTGCGCATCAAGTTGGTTAATTACTGATCTAAATAAAGGGTGTTACTTGTTTTTATATACATTTGATGGCTGTCATTTGGGGAAGTGCAGGAAAAGGAAGTTACATCGATTACTTCTGTAGTAGAACAACTAAACCTCTTTTTTCCAGTTTGTGAACAGAACTTGAGTGACTTGTAACATATACCCAAAACAAGGAAGTCATGGGTTTTATTATTCACCATCAAAAACATATTACTTAGAACTGAAGTACTTGTTAGTGACTGATCCCACCTCTCATCCTAAACTTCTGCTTAACCAGTTCAGCAATCTCTTGGCCAGTCTGAGGAAATGCAAGGACATTATGGCTGATAGAAGTGCTGGAGTATTGGAGGATTCTCTCTTTAAAAAGCTAGTAATCAATGGCTGCCTAATTTTTTCTGTATACATCTCTGCCCCTTCTCATGAAGCTAAATTGATTCCTCAGAAGCTTACTTGAAGATAAGGCTGTGCTGCCTCCAGTGCACAAGCCTAGTAAGATGTTTTTGTTTAATAATACATACATATGATTTTTTGGTATATGAGAATTTTGGGTAACATATAATACATGCATAATACTTGGTGACTTCCAGTCCAGCTTGCTCTGTGTCTGTGTTCTTGTGCATATGTACAGTGATGAGTATTTTGATACTGCTGTGGTAAGAATACAAGGTGTGTTACACGTACTGTATTTTGTTTGTTGTATAACAAATGCTTTGAGCAGTGTGTTTGTATTGTAAAATTCTTCTTTTTACTAATCTGAGTTACATAATTTGTATAATAAAAAAATACATATTTCAGCAACATTTCTGAAAGTTGTCTTATTTCTTCCATGCCTTATAATATGAAATATGCTGTACAAAATGTAACCACCAGGTGGTTGAAAGGGATGGAGTGACACATGTCAGGATGATGTGTGGGTGCACCACCATGCTGTGCAGTCCAAAAAGAAATACACAGTAAAATGTAATACATCTAGGAGTGCAGAGTAAAGGAACAGAAGGTCATTGTTTTGTGATGGATGGATGTGTACTGTGTTCTGAATCTGTTTCAGCAGTATGGAGTGCAGGGTGTAAGAAAAACTGATGTGGACAGTGCATGCAAGACAGAGTTGGTTTGCCTAGTCAGGCTGTTCTTAGTGTTTCTTACTTGACCACTGTCATGATTTTAGTTAACATACACCACACTAGAACACACATTTTTATATGAAATGGCTTTGTATGGGCATCATATTTGTCAAGCAGGGTAATGGATATTTCATGTGGTATTGGAAAATTAAGGGGATACAGCTGAAGGCGTACTATGAGTATTTATGATAATTGGTTATGAAAGATGTGAGGTAGTATTACTGAGACCTCGAATGGTTATCATACCTACTGTATAGTCCTAGTGTGTTGCTGAAGTTATCTGTAATCCTGGATCATGTTTCTTGATGTGTTTAGTGTCTGTCAAACTCAAAAGTAAGTAAATGTATTAGGTTTGTAAACTGTTGAGATTTTTAATTTAAATATGTCCATAAATGTGTCTTCAGTTGCTTTAATTCTGTAACACATAAACCCATATTTCTTCATCTGGCTGCAAGGGAAGAGGTCATGAAGTTTTGAATTGCCAGAATCTTTAACCTATGCCAGGACCCCATTATGCATCAGGGTCATATTCTGGGGGCAACGACACATTGAACGGGTATACCAAATGATGAGGTAATTGTTTAAATGTCTATTGGGCTGAAACTGTTACGTGTCTGGTGATACGGAGTTGTGTTGGTTCTGTCAGACCTTTCTCTAGATTCTTAAATCAAGTACATGATGCAAGATGTGGTATTGATTATGCAGGTATAATTAAAGTTGTGTGAAGCATTCAGTATGTTTTCAAGTGTTTTCTTCAAACCACATGTAAAATGTCTGTTACAAAATTGACAATTGCTTGTTTATGGCCAGGTAAATTTTCTTCTGCAGAAGCTTTTTGGACTTGCTCAGTATGACAGTTGCAGTTCACAGAATACAAAGATTGGAATTGTTGACAGCTGAACCCATGCAGCACAGTAATGGTTTAAAAGCTAATGAAAAAACCTATGCGTTTTATGGAAGCCGGAGGTTCATTACTTTGTTCACAAGATCCTGCAACTTGTCCTTATCCACAGACCAATTAATCCAACACGCAAAAGGTCACAACAGTTAAAATCAACAGACACACTTTACTAGCCACAACAAAGTGACAAAACATATCACACCTAACACACACCACTAAACACCAAAATTTAAACTAACTCCTCCATCGCAGAACAATACAGCCAATGTGGTAGTTCAACAACATAGTCGCAAACTCCTGAAGATGGACTTATTAATGCCTGAAACATGTTGAGTATGTAAGAAGTAAAGTAAATATAACAAGTCACATCTAGTTGGTTTTTTATTCTTCAACCATTTGATCCAATTTATTTTAAATCATAATATGCCAGGAAAAGTAAATTAATTCTGCAGAAATGGAGGTGAGGAAATTATGTATGTACTAGAGCTACTGTATGTCGTTACCTGCCTGGACATGCCCTTGTTTTGATCCAAAAATTTCTTTCTGGCCAGGTTTTTTAAATCTTGGGAAATGTCCAGGTTTTTGTTACTTCTCGATGTTTAGTGGTATTCAAAATGCAAAAAAAAAAAAAGTATTTTTTAAAGAAATAGATAAGTTATATTACAACAGTCAAAAAATAAAACCGATGACTTCATCAGCTGTCCTTTAATAATGTCTTGGAAAACTTTGTTGCAGAAACTGTGAAGAACTTGAATGTGGTGATAAACATGCTAAAGGAAGCTCACCCAGAATTTTATACCAAAGAAATCCAAAGAACTAGCATGAAAATGTAGACACCTGACTTTTAAAAAACTGTGAATTTATATGTCCCCTTTTTAACCTCTTTGTCCTTTTTTGTGGTCGATAGATGGGGCACCACCTCTTTTCTTGTGACTGTTGTATGGTAACGCTAACATATACCAAGAAACTTGACTTCCACAGCATCCTATAATAGTATGAGTTGTTAAAACTTATGACTTACAATGGTCTAGACATTTAACTAATATGGGAAACTAAGCACATTCACATGGAATCGTCAGCCACAACTGAAAATGATATGAATATACATCCAAATACAGATATGGGGCTTTGAGCTGTAATAGCGCGTATTATGATACGTTCATCTGAAACGTTGGTACATACCGAACTCTATGTCTCATCCTCGAAGGCAAACTGGAAGAAATATGATTTTAAAAATATAGTGTCAGTTTTGAGGTACACAAAAAGGAGGAGAGGATTCGAGACCGCATACAGGACGTTGGGTGTGACGACAAACGTAACAGGCTCGATATAAGTAACACACCAGTTCATGTGTGTGTAAAAATATACGTCCTTTGTAACCCGCAAGGTTAACGAACTTAACTTCGTATGAAGCAATAAGTGCTTCAGGCCAATACTTGACTATCTTACAACAGAAGTTTTTCTTTTTACATTACAATTAATATAGCGTAATGCAGTCTGTATGCATATGTATCCCTCCACGGTACATGTAGAAGATAAAAGTCAATTTACATAATTAGAAGTTGACCTTTAGGATTGCGTATAGATGCGACTCGCGTAGTCCGTCGCAATGAGAATGGCCACTATGTTGTACAGGGGGGCTGCTCTTGCTGAAGTTTTTGTTCGGAACCATGGATCAAAGGTAGTAAAGAGTTGTAATATGACCCATTAATATAATAAACCCATATTATTATATTGTCATATGTATTAAAATAGTATTTTCTAGGAATAACTAATGCACAAGGCATTACGCCCATAACTTAAGTACATTACATAAACATATCATCGGTCATTTCACTCAAGTCCAACTCGTTATTCAAATTAGCATCCGTAAGAGAAGGGTGAGATTGCTATTCCACTGTTACAGCGTACTTTAATGTGCAGTGTGTCAACTATAAGTGCTGGCAATACGTACTGCATTGTAGTATGATTTTATTCCAGTATTTTGTATTGCTTTATAGCTTCTTGGAGCAGCCGCAACCACGAAGTGGAACCAACAACAGCAGCGAAATTTGAATGTACACGAACATATAAGTTACACCCTTTTAAAAGATGCAGGTATTCCAGTACCGAACTTTGGTGTTGCAACGACGAAGGCTGAGGCGCAAGAAATTGCTACACGTTTGAATGTACAGGACTTTGTCCTGAAAGCTCAGGTCCTGGCTGGTGGAAGAGGAAAAGGTGCATTCAAAAATGGACTGAAAGGCGGTGTAAAGATGGTTGACAAGTAAGTACTTTAAGGTAACATGGCACTCGAATTAAGGCAGACTACTTAAACATAATTTTTGCTTTACAGTTGTAACTATAAGACATAAATTCATGTGCTCATTTCCTCCAAAAGAATGTAAACACTCTGCTAAGCCCACTTGTTTGTTTTCTTTATTCAGTTTGCTTGCTTATGTTATGTAAGAGCAAGAGGCAAGATAATTTGAATTATGAAGAATGTGGAAGTGATTGTGGACTGTGCTAAGATGACAGTCCTTAAATGTCCCAGTGGAGGTTGTGGCATTAACGTCCTAATTTTCCAGTAATTGTGTTGCCAGTGAATATGGACCTAACGAGATTAGGAATCAAAACTGAAAAGTTTGGTTTCAGTCTGCATAATGAGCCAGTTATGTAAACAGTTTATTTTTTTAATGAAAATTGCCAGGGTGGCCTGACACTGTACAACCATAAGGAAAGCCATCCTTTTAGCCCATTATGTGAGATTTTTGAGTGAGACTGGTGGTATAATGTGGTCCATACTTTCCAGAATTGTTTCACTTTTTAATTATCTCTGACATTTTATTTTCACCCATTCACGGGTAGTAGGGCGGTAGTTTGTCATTAACTTGAGGCAACTGTCTATTTGCATTTTGTCATTTTTTTCCATTTCTATACTTTGATTTTCACAAAAATTGACAATCAGAAGAGCCATGATGCAAATTTAAATTGCTTCTCCACATGTAGGAGAAGGCTATTTAAATGTGTACACCTGGTCATTCATCATAAGGATAGCCACACCAGAAGGTTTAGTGCATTATGAAATTAAAATTTGAAACTCATTTTGTAATGTTAACATTTATTTGTGTATAGAAATAGAAATGTAATTTAGGTTTTGAGTTTTCTTTGAATAGCACTAGTAACACACAGATGTTTATGATGTTGTTGGTGATGGTATATTATTAAATTGCTTGTACAATGTTGAAAGGAAAGGCTTCTTTTATTAATTTTCTTTACTTTAGGCCAGAGGAAGCAGCAGAATTAGCAGGAAAGATGATTGGTCAGTACCTGGTAACAAAACAAACAGGTGAAGCTGGGCGAATCTGTAATTCAGTGATGATTACAGAGCGAAAGTTTCCACGCAAAGAGTATTATATTGCTGTTATGATGGAGAGAGCGTTTGCTGTAAGTTTAAATTGAATAGTTTGTTCAATATAAGCTTTCTGAAGTATAATATAGCAGATTATTGTGCTTCATGAAAAGTACATGATGCAATTAAAGTTTCCAGGCTGACCATGAGATGACAGTAGTGCTGCTAGCACCAACTTCTTCCACTCAATGTAGATACAGTAAAGCCTGCTGAGTCATTTTCTGCTTGGAATAAAGCTATAGAACATGGGATTATTGAGTAACATATTGTTATACACAAGTATATATTGTTTTATTTGTGAATTTGATGTACCTAGGTAATGGTAAACTTGAAAGAACAATATGTCTGCTTCATATTTGGCTTTAAACTGGAAAAAAATGTTATGGAAACTTATGGAGTGTTGAAATAGCATATGGATAGCAGACAGTCAAAATACCACTAGTTTTGAATGGTTTTCCAAGTCCAATAGTGGTATGCCTTCTGCTGAAGTTGCCAGAGGCTTAGGACATTTATTGACAAGTAAGACATGAAAATTTAAGTCTTGTCTTCAAAACCAGAAGAACCACTGCCTCTGAAGTTGCTGATATATTGGGAATACCATTTGGGTCAGTTCAGAACATTTTGAAATACAATTTCAAGTTGTGTTGGATTGCCGTCTAATTTCTTGCGTTGAACCTGCCTGCTATGCTTTGTCTGTGCCTTAATTTCTAAGGAAAAACAAATTGACATTCCATGCCCTCCCGGCTCACCAGTTTTAGTGCCATGTAATGTGTGTCTTTTGGCAAAACTCAAGTTTGTATTAAATTAAAGGAGTTTCAATGGTATCACCATGATTCAAATAAAATTTCTGGATGTACTTGCTGAGCTTCAAACAGTGCACTTCAGGAAATGCTGACTAACTGTATAAAGTCCTGTGGTGACTACTTTGAAGGGGACAACATAGATTGGAAGGGAAGTGGTTCTGCTATGGTTTGAAATAATTTCAGTCCTGAAATTGCCTGATTGTATTATGTATAGTTTACAAAGTATATATTCAACTTTAACCTTTAGAGCTCGTGCGTCCTACCGTTTAGGACGGCATTTAAATACCTCCGCGCTCCCTCATGGCTCGAGCGTCCTACCCTCTAGGACAGCCACAGCCTCAGCCGTTTAAATAATTCG
>Ga0123352_10014003_pt1 | contig 12755 bp, 9 predicted proteins | sample TergutLab28metaG_FD_89700 | JGI IMG/M metagenome (GOLD analysis project Ga0123352, IMG submission 89700) | Labiotermes labralis P1 segment gut microbial communities from Petit-Saut dam, French Guiana - Lab288 P1 | ecosystem: Host-associated > Arthropoda: Insects > Digestive system > Gut ... | reverse complement strand
GATGATGAGCACATGTGCTCGAAACATGTAGAGGCATGAAATAAAACTTATTGTGAAACAAATTTTGTGTATCAAGTTGGTTAAATACTGAGATAAATATACTGAGATGCACGGTCAGCAAAAGTAAAAAAAAATGCATCTTAACTGTTCTGAATCCACGCAGCATGCAAAATGCATAAGTTTGCTGTTGTGTTTGCATTCATTTAAAAATGATGTCAAGTTTCTCTTTGCAGTAACTGGCTCTCTGCGTATTTTCAACTAAGCTGAGGAGTATCATTTCGCAAGCTCTTCACGTTTCAGTAGTCATGTACTAAACCATTTTATGCCACATTATGTGGAGGCTTAGAGTAGGTGTCTGATCCTCAAATTTAAATGATTACTTGTGTGCCTGAACATGTCTGCGTGCAGCGCGAAACAATTTCCTCTCATTTCGAGAATCGTGGGTCCAGTGACGCCCGGGTCGACCATTCACAATAGACGCCCCTGAGAGAATTACGAATTTAAGAAGGGTCACAATTATTTATTTAGTTTGCATTTATATGTCTAAATAATTGAAAATTTGCTGAGTGCAGAATATCACATTTTTTCGACTTAAAATATTAATTTTGCCGCCCCGTAGATTCTGCTGTCTGGGATGAACGTACCACCTGTCTCACTGTAGCTCCCCCCCTTCCCCCAAGTATGTAATCTATCCCGGTACGTGCATAAATCTACACACTCGTACTTGTCTCTCTTGTGTCTAGAAGACATTATCTTATTCCTCAGTTGTTCAAAGTACAGGATGCGGGCTGCCTTACACAGACATCCCCGAGTTCGTCCTGTTACGTTCTTCCCAAAGCAACGTTTTCTGAATGAACTGGGTCGTACGATAAATAATTACTCAGATATTCTGGACGTGTATTCGGAAGGTTGCGTCTTAGATATAAGGGGCAGTATGACATTTCATGTACACCATATCTTGGTTTTGGTGTGGGATGTCTTGAGATATCTCATATTGAAATCTGTCCAATATCACACGTATTCTGACATGAACTCTATGCCCCTTACTTAAAATTATGTACTACCTAACTAATATTTTGTAGGATGGTAACCACTTTTGTTATGTTGTTCTATACATTTCAAGGGCCGAGGAGTGATTGGGTGTTGAACTCATCAGTTCCTAACCTACATTCAGTATGGTTCATATTTGTCTTAAAGTGCATATTTGAAAGAATGATGCTCTACAATGTTTAGTTAGCCGAATATCAATGTAGGCGTCGTTTGCGAGATAAGCGGTAAGTACTCGTGTGGAGATCATGTCTGTGACCTAGTATTACTCACTAGTTCGATGGTTTTGTATGTTTAATTATCGTGTGTCCACTTTCTCTAAACTTTATCCACAAACCGGGATTTTTAGCCGAACAGAACACAGTTTATCTTTAAAAAATGTAAAGCAGTTGGCTGAGGCACTGTGCTACAGGCAGAAAGGCCGCGGTTTCGATTCCTGTTGGGTATATTTGGATTTTTCGTTGACTGGCCCTAGGGTCGATTCAGGCTGAAACATAAATGAGTACCAGGGATATTTCCTGGGGGTAAAGGCTGCCTGTGCGTGGGACTGACGACCTTACCTTCTACACGTGCCGAATTGTCTAGATCTGGGAACCTCAACCTCCTGGAGCCCTAAGGGGCTGTTCAGCCTTGTAATGGTATAGCTCGACCTTTAACCTTTTTTACATAGTAGTAATTGTGCAGTTTAATACTTAACACGCAGAAAGTTTCTCTGTTAAGACTTATATGTTGAGGTTAACGAACTGTGAAAATTCATTTTACTCCCTGTGTATGTGTACTGTTATTGGCCTACAGAGAAGCATTACTGTGAAAGTATGCCCACTTTACGTACGCCTGTGTCGCGTCTGGCTGGCTGTGTATTGCGTTGCGCTTCCTTGCCAAATTTCCTGCAGCAACAGTGCTAAATTCCACCCATTTCAACCAAATTTTTGTAGCTGTAGTTCTCTCTAACTTCCGTGCTTAGTAGACGATCTCCTCGGCTATAGATAAACTCCCTATGAAACTTGGATAAACAGAACAGCTAAGGCTTAAAAAAACAGCTCAACTTTGAAGTTTTAGCGGTGGCTGAAATGATAAATTCTTCTCGGTCGATCAACCCCGTAAACTCCTGTCATAAGTCTAATATTTCACAAATTACTTGTCTCCACCACCAGGGAATGTTTGGTGATGGAGACGGAGGTAGTTTTGTCGCGTTAACATGGTGGCCCAAAACTAAACGCAAAATATAACGTCATATTAACGGGAGTACTCATAAATAATTACGATACATCAATTAGTAAAGCGATATCAGAACGTTGTGATTTGCACGGTGTACACAGAGGATGTCATTTCGAGAAAGTGTTGTACATTAACCCTTATCCTGCTAACGTGGAGAATATGGTGAGCTCCTAATAAAGCCAGCAGATGGCTGATGGGATTTAACTCGGCGTTTAAAGGGTTAAACAAGGATAAAGGATCTATAATGTAGTATAGTTCAAGTTTTGCTAACCGACTAACTATCTTGTGGGTTACCCTGTACTGTTTTATTAATTCTCATCTAATAACATGCCTAAGGTTAAGTCGAAATTAATTGCCAATAATCATCTTTTATTTATGACATTAACGAATTTTCATTACCTTTTGAATATAATCTAAGTGTTATATTTACCTCTCCCCCCACATATTCTTGGGTTTTGTGTCCTACCCTGAAGATGGAGGCAACGGAGTTCTCCGAAGCGTTTACGCCTACCTGTTAACACGGCATTCCATCAGAAACGGTAATCTACTTAGCCACCATACTGAGAGCCTAAAACGTCTTACTTGTGTTAAAAGTAGCTTAAATATTTGTGGAATACAGTGTTAGTAAATCATCACTTCTTTTGTCATTATGACTTAATAATTTACTAAGGATGAATTAATAGCGGACAGATCAAATTTTTTCCCTTTATTCAGGGATTCGAATCACGACCGGTTTGCAGACTACCCTGACTCAAATTATTTGCGTTTTTGTCAGTATATCATGTTAAAGTATAATCCAAACACGGAATTTAATTTAATCCTTTCATTACTTTCAGAAAAAAAAAAACGTGCACGTGACAGAGTCATGACCTCCGTATTACACGCATATTTTATGTAGCTTACGTAAAAATGCACAATGAAACGCGTTGTATATGAAACGAAGTTATGTTACCAGGCACGAAGCTTGAAACTAATCCAGTAAATTAATTGAAACTGTTTTTGTATAAAGTATTCTCTAGTGGCGTTTCCCATTAATTTAGTGAATATGACTGGCGTTGTAAATCCTCATTGTACAAATATTTACACGGTCATTATCTTTAGGCTGATGTTACATGACTTTGGTGGCACGAAAATTATGTTGATAACACTAGATAACAGTGAAATAATGTATTAATAGACCTTGTTTGAATTAATAGACCCTTTTTAAAATGTCGTAATATTCTTTGTTCTGGTAAATATTAATTCCATTACGGTATATTTGGCACGCCGATCCCGGTGTCCGCGTGATCTGAGGCGTGGGTCTGCGACCGTTCGCTGGCTGGGATTGCGGGTTCGAATCCCGCCTGGGGCATGGTTGCCTGTCTGTTGTGAATGTTGTGTGTTCTCGGGTTGTGTTTCCGGGCTGATGACTCGTCCGGAGGAGTCTACCGAGTTTCATGCGTCTGAGTGTGATCTTGAAACCACCACAATGAGGTTGCCTAGGCCCACTGTGGCTACTGAACCATGAAAAAAAAATCATGCATGTATTAAATTTATTTGGTTATTAAATATAACACCAATTAAAATGTAGATATACACATTGAAATGCTCTATTCATGCTTGCAAGAAGAATACCACTTAATTTCATTTCATGATTTTACCTATATGTAAGGGGACCGCGGTGGCACGGTGGTTAAGGTGCTGTGCTAAAAATCGGAAGGTCACTGGTTCGATCCCAACTGGTGTCATTGGAATTTTTCATTGACATAAAATCCTTCCGATCGCACTACGGCCCTGGGGTCGACTCATTATCTAACAGAAATTAGTACCAGGAGCATTTCCTGGGGGTAAAGTCGGCCGGTGCGTAAGGCTGACAACCTTACCACCATACTGTGCCGTTGTCATGAAATATGGGAACCTTAACTTCCTGGAACCCTCTGGGCCACTCCAGGCCGGTAACGGGACTACTTTACCTTTACCTTTGCTTTTACCTTTACCTATACCTATAGGAATTAGGCACATTCATATCCCTGAGGAACTCTTCAAATCACTCCCTTCTGTCTTCCCTCTACACACTTGATATTTAATATTTTTTTCGAAAAATTAATGAGCCGTTAGAGCCCTTATATTCCTAATTTGGTAAAAGCGACCATGGAATTTTCACATTCAGACCAATTTGTCTTTATCGAAGTTCTTATTCAAACGGCACAGGAAGTTCTTTCTCTGGGGATAAAGCGGCTGTGACTTGAAAATGACCACACAACATCTCCATGTCGGACCAAGTTTAAGAATGAGTGGAGATGTAATTCTGTACCCTATATCTGTACCTTCATGGCTTGCCAAGGGACATTTCATGTCATTTTACTTTTACCTTCATGCGTTTCTGAATGCCTGTTCGGCTTAAGTTGTTTAATATTTATGGCAGCGAAAGATGTTTGAAACAAACGCGAAGAGGATTGCAACGCACGTTTAATATGAAATACACTCTTCTTTAAATTTACAGTTTTGCAAAAAATTAAAGATGACAGGAGATTTTCTACTTCTACGAGCTCGTATATGTGGGCCTGTAACTCAGTACCGGGTCTTTCCCGGGAGTAAAGTGCGGCCGGGACGTGCTGCTGACCACTCACCCCCTTCTAGTGCCGCGGTCATGGAAGAGTAGAGCTATACCTCTACCCACCCTCTGGACCACACCGGGCCTGTGACGGGATCATTTTACGAGCTCGTATATGGAAAAATTTAAAATACTTCCGAAGGCACGACATCTTGAATGCATTTAGACTTCTTTGAAATTTGGTCTATTCTCTGGTTTGAAAGCAGTTCTCTATTAAAGACGTACTGTAATTTGTGTACTAAGAGTGGGGAACGAAGCTTCAATATTAATCGTTTTTATTTGGAATGAATATTTTGACTTCTTGCCAGCTTGCTTGTAAATGTGATATTTGGTTAAGGAACGCAAGAAAATTACTCGAATTTGCCAGTGATATGCTTGAAACAACGTTCCGGTATTTATACAATGTCATCAACGTCTTAGTTTTGTCTGATTGCATACTTCAGGAAAAATAATAGCGAATGGCCCTGAGTTGAAGTCATGCATGCATTTCCCGGGTTTTGTAAGGAAAGTGTGGTGTATTGTGTCGTAATGTCTGTATGTCTACTCCCCTGATAACGATAGAACAAGCTGACGGACAGTTATGAAACTTTGTGTGGACAACACGCCACTAAGGCTGATTGATTACTGAGTTTAGAGTCAATGTAATTGCTGTAGTGTTTTTTTTTCTGTGACAGCTCTTTGACTTTAACCACTCACTTACGTCAAATATCGAGGTCTATGGTGTGCAGGCTTTACTTGCAGGTTTATAAAGTAATGGTGTTTACGCGTGAGGGAAACGTGTCATTACGTGACATAATCACAACTTGCGACGTGATATGAGAAGCATTCCACATATATTTTCCGTTTTGTTTGATTGATTCTTGTTTCTTTTAACAATGCTTATTTTTTATGTATAGATAAAGTAACGTTGAACGGCAGGATGATTGTGTTGTCTGTGGCAGGGTTCTGAAACTAAATTAAATTTAACAGTATAATTGTACCGCCAGTGTTTGCTTTGGATTTAAATGAAAAGCGACATTTGGAAACACTGGCTAACAGCGTGGATGCGTCATGTGGCCTAATGTTTCCAGTAATGCTCCATATTCGGAAATGCACGGTTTATGTTTCATTTTTTTGAATTTATTTATTTTTTCAGTAAGTCCCCCTACCAATAGACACTAGTTGGCGTGCAAGTAATAGCACGCGGATCACAGTTTGGGAAACCATGGTTCATGGTTTGTGTTACTGATACGCTCAGTATTGAGACTCAGTAGCGTTGATGGTAAATGTATGAAATGTGAGGCATAAGGATTGTAATTGAAAGAACCAAGAATCGCTTGTTTTAATTCAGGGTTTTGGCTAAATGAATTCAGAAAACGGAACACCTTCGGCCGAATACGAGCAAATAGAAAGGAAAAAAAAGTATTACTGTTCGAAGCCTTATCATGAAACATAGTTGATCATTTGTAGGCGCTTTAATAACATGGCAAAAATGGACTTTCAGCTTCGTGATGTCTGTCTGTCGGCATGGAACGTGTCTGCTCCAACTGGACGGATTTTCATGAAATGTTATTTTAAGATTCTTCCAAACAATGTCGAGAAACTTCAAGTGTCATTAAAGTGTGATAATTATAAAAGGCACTTCTCATGAAGAAGTACGTACATTTATGACAGCATCTCCTAGAATTCTTCTTAGAATGAGAATGTTTTAAACAAGAGTTGTATAGCAAATCAAAACAAGCATTTTATCTTCAATGAAATTTTTCTAAAGCTCTTGCTGTGTACGAGCTAATAAATGCATAACCATGTGTCCCTAAATTAAGTTTTAATATTATTCTGCAATAACAATCCCCTTTTTTTCAACTGACAGAACACTTTTCCTTCCTCATCTGACACTTCTGATGCTCTCTCAATTCACATGTCGTTTCGAATATGTTTTCCTCCAAAATTTATAGGCATAAGGAATCAAGGGTTTTTGCTTGCTATGTCTCTTGTCTCTCCGTGTGTTGTCCTTGCTGTGTTCCATACTTCAGTTAAGAAACAGACCACATGACGATAATAAATATGCGAGAAGTAGCGTTACTTAAATGTCCAGAAACACTGCGCTGGAGAGAGGAACTCCTGAAAGCAGATGGCCGCATATCAACGTGGAATTGGCAAACAGGAAATTACTCACTGCCAAAAATGCCACTGAACACAGAGATTTAGGTACTCTCAATAGAATATTAAATGTGAATGGAAAAACAAGGCTAAGATAGCAGAACTGAGGTAGAGGAGGGAGCAAGGATTAGATTGTATGTAAGATTGAAAGGCCACAAACAAAATGGATAAGACAAGAACCTTTCAAATAACACTAAATAGCATAGATAAACTGTAATCATTAGCAATAGCGTGGATGTACACTGGCAAAAACTTTGTTTCACCACGCACGTCCAGAGAAATGTGTTACATACTTAACCAATAAATTATTATTATTATTATTTAAGACATAACACGTAATCCACAAAGTGATGTAACATGGTCTGTCAGAACTGGAAATGAACTTCGTGGATGATAGTTTTTTCGAATCCCGTGAGGGAGATCAGTCTGCCGTATGCTCTGTTTCTACACCAGCTCTCTGTGGAACCCTGGAACTCATTCAGTAATTTGCTTAATAGCAACCGGGGCAGGCCTTTCCCCGCTACTACAATGATCTGAGCTCGAAGTTGAACACTGATATCCACCTATAGAGCGGAGCTTAAGAATGCGTAGTTCTCTGCTGTAGTACGTCATGCTCAATGGCCTGGTGTTTGGAGAGAGGAAATACGGTTTTCAAAATATAATTGTGTGACCGAGGAAATGTGTGATCTTGTTTGAAATGAAGGAATGCTTGTGCATGACCTATTCTTGGATTTTCATATGATATTAAATTAACTTTACGTTGATAAGTAACAAAAGTATATGCAAATTAATAACATTGTTTTTAATTTCATTTCCTACTCTTCCCATTACGAATATTATAATTTTGGGTGAAATTGGGTTTTGTATTTGTGACGCACTACAGAAAAGTTTGTGTTACAAATTAAGATATTCCTCCGAACCGCACACATCTGCTTTAGAAAGGTGAACTATAAAATTATTTAATGTGGTTGGAAGCCTGAATTTACATAATGTTATTTGCAACACCAGCTGCTGTTCTGTGCGGTTCTAATTTGGTTAGGAGGGGTTGAAATGTGGCATGAATTAATCCCTAAAGAAGTTGATTGGCATTAATAATCTGTAAGATGGAAACAGACATCTTGTAGGCACATACTCATTTAACACTGTTAAACTGTTATGAAATAACTTATTACAAATTACTGTGCCAGTACCTTGCCATTTTAAAAACCTGACGTTTTTGAAAATGTTCGATTCGGATATCATAATAAATAGTGTTATATCAGGCCAGAGCGTCCATAACTCTAAGAGGGAAAGTATAAGAATTTTTTTCACTGAGCTGTTTGAGAGATGCTTCTCATTCAATTAATAGTAAGGAACTGAATTACCGTGTAATAATTCTGCCCTAATGCAGTTTCTTTGCCCACAGAATATTCTGTGTGGAATTTGATCCATATTTTGTTGAATGAAGACCCTGTTCGTAGCTCTTAACCAACTAAATGGTCAGTTCGTTCTCAGGTTCATCATTGTTCATTACTGCGGTGTATCTACGTATGACGCTGTGCAGTTATCATCAACTGAGATAAATAGTACAATAAAATGCGATGAACCAAGTACATTGCATTAAATTGCTCTGACATATTGTGCCTGCATTGTACACGAAAGGTATGCTCATAAGTGTGCATAACAGGCATGCGCATACGGTGCATAGATATAAGAAAGGAATGCACATACAGTACATATATATATATATCGTATATACATATATTCTGTGTACAAGATATATTAAAGTTTTGAGCGTAAAATGTGCAGATATATGAAAGGCTTGCGCATACAGTATACAAATATTTGAACGGAATCAACATACATTATATAGATACACGAAAGGAGTGCACATTAAATATACCGATATATGAAAGGCTTTTTAATACAGTATACAAATATATGAAAGGCGTGCATATACATTATACAGATATACGAAGGATGTGCACATAAAATATACAGGCATTTGAAAGGCATGTGCATTCAACATTTATATATGTGAAAGTTATGCATATACATTATACAGATATATAAAAGGCTTGCGCATACAATATGCATATATATATATGCATATATATGAAAAGTATACTCATATAATGTAGAAAATATAAACAGCTTGCGCATAAAATATACAGGTATATTAGAAACGCGCGCGTGCTATATACCTGCGTACAGTAGGCATATACATGAAAGGCATGCACATGAGATATATTGGTATGTGAAAGATGTATGCGTCTATTAGTTCGATATTTCGAAGGCTTCAAATAGGCTCTCACCTGTAATAGAATTGCAACAGTGCTGCAAGTTTGGCAGTGGCCCGAGGGACACAACACCATGAAGTGAATGCTATTGTCACCGCATGGTTGTGTTGACACTTTAATAGAGTTGACCGTGGTGTTCCAGGTGTTTGTTGTGACGCCGCTGTCAATGTTGTACCTCATCAGTGACATACCTGCAAGATTCCATTTGAAGCTGGGATTTCATGACAAACTTAAGTCTAGTATTAAAATCTGAATATTATTACGTTTATACCAATAGTAACTTGTTCTTTATGAAAATGCCCATTCAATTTCTGTACTGAATTGCTCCATCTGTCACGATTAAGCTAAGAGAACTCTTTTGACATTGGATCATCTCACACTTGGGCCTTTCATACCCTTCGCATCCCTCCAAATTGACTCTGTCGTTCGATTCTGCATAACCATGTATCACAGCTTACTCTATGGAATAGGCTTAATCTTGTGGAATAAATATCCGCTCTGCTGGCCAGAATTTTTATCCTTTTACGGAAAACCCCCAGCTACGTCTAGGTCAATGTTATGATATCATTCCTTATAGAAAGTTTAAAAATCTTAGATAAATTAACGATTTAAATCTGTATAATATATTATTCACCGTCAATACGCAACATAACGTCAAACAAGATACAATAATTACAATTAGGTAATATTTGGCTACATGTTTCGGCCGTGGCCGGCCATCTTCAGGCCAACTAAGAACAACAATTAAGGCACAGTAAAAATATTACTCAATGGGATCCCATTTCGTATACATTAAACCTTGATAAAATATGAAAATTCTTACTTAAGATTAAAACAGTGGAATAGCATAGTAAAATGGTAAAACTAATCCTTCATGCAGTGCATGAAGGATTAGTTTTACCATTTTACTATACTATTCCACTTTTTTTCACTATACCATTTTACTATACTATTACCATTTAGGTCGAAACATGTAGCCAAATATTACCTAATTGTAATTATTGCATCTTGTTTGATGTATGTTGTGTATTGACGGTGCATAATATATTATACAGATTTGATAATACACAACGGGATGGCCTCTCTCAAATTTAACGATTTAAAACTGGAAACAGCTGACCTAGTGATTCCGTCTTCTCGCTTCTTCTCCCCTCTCCTCTTTTCCTGTTGTGTAATGCAAATGAATAGCGCTACGGAGCCTATGAATGAAGGGCCGTGGGATGAGGGTAGTTTCAGAAATCGTTATCCAATTACTTCTGAACACGGGTCGACCCCTGAAACTGCTGCGCGCCGTAAATAATGGCTAGCCAACTTAGGTGAACAAGGCGAACCCCTGGCCCTATTAATAAAATTCTGTGAACTATTATAATGCCTCTACCACTATTATTTTAGGAAGCAGGTTACACTCGTGCGTTTTGTTGCTTCTGTGATTTATGTGTTAGTCCTGGTTTTCTATTAGTCTTCACACAAGGACTAATTGCTAAAGTAAACTGTTTGATAAAATCAAGATTAACGTTACCAACAGAGCTAAAAGATACTTTTATCACTCGCACATTGTAAAGTCGGTATATTCTTCATGAGAACAATACTTAAATAAAAGACAGGTTCTGTTGATTGTTTATAACACGTGAGTGCATTTCAGGAAGCTTCGAGTTTGGAACGCAAACCAAAAAACCGACTACTCGTAATTTGAAATTTTGACATTTTGCTGACCGTGCATCTCAGTATATTTATCTCAGTATTTAACCAACTTGATGCACAAAATTTATTCCACAATAAGTTTTATTTCGTGCCTCTACATGTTTCGAGCACATGTGCTCGAAACATGTAGAGGCACGAAATAAAAATTATTGTGAAACAAATTTTGTGCATCAAGTTCTTTAAATACTGAGATAAATACTCGTAATGTGGTTTTCTGTGATTCTTCTTTAATTCGTCCAAGACTGTGTTGGATGTTAACTTGTTCTATGCGAAAACTTACTGTACTCGGCCTTTCCAGTTAATTGTTCAAAATATACTTGTCATTCGATCCTGTACCATTTTCAGTGGTTAAAGCGTCGGCAAATCAATAGATAAATGTGCTTGTTTCTGGCTTCTCATTCTTTCACACGGCGCTTTATAAGCTACGTAGATATGTACTGGTAACTCTGACTTAGGGAATTTTGCGTAAACGCGACTGCGTATTAATGTAGTCTGTATTTAATTTAATGGTGAGAACCAAACATAAGAAATTTTTAACTAATTCAAAATACATGCGTCTTTTGTTAATGACATTAGAGCTAGTTAACATTTTCTTACTGAATAATGAGACCAGCGAAGAAACAATAGGCATATCTAGAAAAGAAGGAAGAGTTTGAATGACGTCACCACTCTTAAGAGAGTATAGGAATACAGAAAAAATTAGCAAACTAAGGGCGTCGTGATTTCTACTCTTCATCAGACGGAACAATTACTACACATGGGCACGTAACTAATACATGCAAAATATAGTTCCGAAAATCTAAGTTGAGGCTTGAGTCAGGATACCAGAGAATAATAATGTTACAATGAATTAGGTACATGCAAGCAAATGTATGGAAAGAATTCATTTTTTTTTTAGAAATTATTTTAAAAAACGAGGCTTTTCACGTAGCCAGTGACGCTCAAATTCAAATGATATTACAAAATTTCTCTGTGTGATGTATTTTCATCACGTAATCGTCTTCGGAAGCTTGTTTTGTGCATACCCCGCTGAAGATCACACCGTTTAAATGTTCAAATTCTTACCTCACATTGTATTTGGATCTTGTGATTTTTGCTAAGGGTTAACTGCACGGTTGTCTTAAATACATGAGCTTATTCGTAAGGGAAAAATAGGTACGTTAATTTGACGTCAGAGTCCTAAGTACATCAGGTTGAGAAACTTTTACGATTATTGTAATTGATAGTCAGTTGATATGTAAATATTTGGTAATAACACAGATTTGTCTTATAGGACGTTAAGTAATTCATGGTTTTCCTCATGAAAGTAGGCTGTTTGATTTGAATGTATGTTTCTGCTTATTATATAGCGTTACTGACCTCACTCGATTAGCTCCGTCCACGGTACTTGAAATGGAATAATGCTGGAAACGGACAGAAAATAAATGTTTAAGAAGTGACAAGCAATGTATCACGTTAGACATTAGGAATTTCAGGCGCTAAATTTGCTTAGTAACTAAACCCATTAAATGCAAGACTTAGAAATTTTGTAATCACTCAGCAGCTCAAGAAATGTCTTGTTCTTGAAGGATCATTACCATGTTTACAAGAGCCACTAGTGAGACATACTCTAAGCCAAATAACATCCAATTTCTTCACCTATCAGCATAAATAGTGGGCGGGGTAGCTCAGTCGGTATAGCGACTGAGCTACGGGCTGGACGGTCCGGGATTGAATCCCGCTGGGGACGAGATTTTCCGCCCGTCCAGACCGGCCCTGGGGCCCACCCAGCCTCCTGT
>Ga0123352_10014001_pt1 | contig 12755 bp, 5 predicted proteins | sample TergutLab28metaG_FD_89700 | JGI IMG/M metagenome (GOLD analysis project Ga0123352, IMG submission 89700) | Labiotermes labralis P1 segment gut microbial communities from Petit-Saut dam, French Guiana - Lab288 P1 | ecosystem: Host-associated > Arthropoda: Insects > Digestive system > Gut ... | reverse complement strand
TGACGGTAAGGGTAACGTGAAGAACTGCTCTGCGCCTTGCCGATGGTCATTGTTCCAGGGACTAGAGACAGACTGCGAAGTTAAGGTGTACGTAATGCGCCCTTGCATTTAGCACCTTCCGGCTGCTGCATTATCCATAACGGAAATTCTCCGCGGCATTGCTCGTTATGTTAACATACACATTCAAAATCTTAAGTTGCTATTGACCTATTTTCATTTTACGGCTTGTCTTACTTGATTGGCCGGTTCATACTATTGATCATCCTTTCGCTAGATCTATACAAATACGATACGATATTGACAGCAAGTGATCCTGCTTGGTCTCGTGAACAGCACTGTATTTTACATACAATTTTGTAGGCACTGTGTCCGAAGAGCCATAACTGCAACTGCACTGCTATGGGCCCGAACATTAACATCTATTTCTGCCATCCACGTAGCCTAGACGGTCCATTTTATTTATCACCCCGGCGATCCAAATCAGGGAACGATTTATTGAGGCTTTGTTGCGGAATCTAATTGACGTTTTATATAAGGTAAATACATTACTTATTTACTTACTTACCTACATAAATTCATGCACAATTACTTACTTATTACTTACTTATTTACTTACGTACTTACTTAATTACTTACTTATTTACTTTATTACTCACTCACTTAATCACTCACTCACTTACTTACTTACTTACTTACTCCATCGAGCAGAGTCTTTTTGATAATCTATCCGGATCTCACCTAGCCAAGAAATTCCCCGCATTTTATGGAACCCGAAGGTTCATTACCGCTTTCACAAGTACCCGCCAACTGTCCCTGTTCTGAGCCAGGTCGACCCAGTCCATTACCTCACAACCCACTTCCTGAAAATCGATCTTAATAATATCCTCCCACCTACGCCGGGGTCTTCCAAGTGGACTCTTTCCCTCAGGTTTCCCCAGCAAATCCCTGTATCCGCCTCTCCTATCTCCTGTATGTGCTACATTCCCCGACAGTACAATTCTCAGTTTGGTTACCCGAATAAAGTAAATACGTGATTTAAAAAATCGACAACATAAATATACTTTTAAAATATTTCCTTGTTACAATTTATTCAGTGCAGTAAAACGTAGTTGGTGTACTGAATGATTTATATTATATTACGTCATTCTTTCGACTGCAGAGGATGCGGTGTCTCGGATAGGAGAGTACGAATGCCCCATATAAATATACTGTCCTGTCCTTCGAGAAAAAAGGCAGAGCACTATTACGAGTAAAAGGAACTAGATTTATGTGGCTGGTAACTAAGAAGTTCCGTTCTTGCAAACCGTGTGTCTCCATTGCCATTAAGCAGGTCCCACATGACTGTATCTTCCAGTACAAAATTTCTCGTTGGAAAGATAAAGACAATTAAAATTGTGCGAAGAGCAATTGAGTGGCATGAGCGAGCACCCAGTTTCTGTCAACGTGTACCTTCATCATATCATCATACTTGTATACGTGGTCGTTATTTTCGTCAGTGCTATGACGCGATCCCTGCGATACAGCCACTACTGTTCCTACCCCAGTCCGAATCACTTCTGCCTTCATCACCACCACACAATTAACTTCACTTTACATCGCTCTTCCAGTTGAACACGCGAAAAAAAAACACTTCTGCTAATGAATAATAGCAACTCTCTGTATTACTTTATTTCATCCATCCGTTCTCCCTAATTTCCTTCCTTTCTTACTCTCTTACCCCTTTCTTCCTTCCTTTTGAATTTTATTATATTGTAATAAGTTTTTCTTCATAATCAGCAAACGGTTGGTTGCAACACTTACAGGTCATAGAGAGAAGTGGAACAGCAAAGCTCTCATAGAATACTGGGTTGATATTATGGAGACGAGAAAATATCTGTGTTTTGAGGGTTGATGAGCAGACAGTCAGCCTACTTGCACGTATTTCGTGAATGTTGTGTACAAATTTCAAACGCCCACATTTGTATTAATGTAGCCATGTGATATATTCAGGTTTCAATCTCAGGTCCAGGTAATCAGCTGTGTAAATTTTCACGAGAATTGTTATTGCAAATCGATATGATTGCAGGAAACCCCACACTTCTCCTTTTAATTTATTGCAGTTAATAATATCGAAATCATAATTTTTCGGTGTCGATATCGTTGCTGCACGGAGAAAGTAAGCGAAATTTTATGTTGCCATTCGTCTTTTAAATATACATTTTTTCCGTATTTGATGTTTTCACATCTGTGTTATTGAAAGTTCAGATCTGAGTCTATCTAATCTGATGTAACACAATCTAATCTAAACACTCTGTGTCGTTATGTGCTTAGTTTCCGACGTTTCAGATGGTCGTAATGCTTCAGTTTGCAGGGTCCAGTATATCCCTGTTTATAAAGAATTCAGATTTTTCGAGAAAAGAACAACCTTCCTTAAACAGAGAATCACGTCCTAGACAAATGGAACCTTATGCATTGTTCGGTACTATATTAGATATTTATACAGAATTCAAATAGACCAGGATAGCTGAGTCGGCATAGCGACTCGCTATGGGCTGGGCGGTCCGGGGATGGATTCGAGGAGATGGCGAGGTTTTCCACACCTTCCACACCGGAACTGGGGCCCACTCGGCCTCTTGTAAAATGGGTGTCCAGTCTCTTTCCAGGCGTAAAACGGCCGGGTCGCAGTTTTGACCACCCCAATTCCATCAAGGACAGAAGCTAAAAAAAAAGTACAGCTACATTTCTACTCCATTTCTAGGTCTTCATGGCCTGTTCTAGAGTGAACTTTAGCCTTTATACTTGATACAGAATATAACAGACGACTGCCCATACGACACAGTTTTGGTTACTCGTATCAGTTGGAGTCATAAAACTAAACAACCATTGGAACTAGGTATGATTTTTGTCAGGATCTCGCCAATAAAATGTGTATTAAATATCCGTTCAAGTATTTAGGGTAAAACACTTCACAAATATTCAAGGCTCTGATGCTAGAAAGTGCAGAATTTTAAGAAGCGTCAACTTGCTTTTATGATCTTTAATTTGTTGCAATATCTAGACTTTCAACGATCATTGAAGTATTTCAAAGAGAGCAGCATACATTTGACATGAAAGTTTGGCTGTGGATGCATACAGCCAAAATCTTGTTCTGTCTGATTTTGTCCATCGCGTAACAGATGTGTAATCATCAAAAGACCCAGTGACTGAGAATAGCTTGATTTAACGGCTCCAAAATTTTAGGTGTTTCTTCCGTGAAAACGGAAGCAGAGGCGGCATCCGAAACGTAGTGTTTTAGTGTTCATACATCTGTTACACGATGTAAAAAGTCCAAGATCAGAACACTGTATCTCTATGTTATACACTATCGTTAAAAATGTATTGTGTTGAGTTAATTGTGGGCGACACACAGAACCTATTATGAAATTCAAGGTTATGTGTGCGTCGCTTGCGCACAAGTTCGGCGTTTCTAAGACAGGCGGATCTGCGCCGACATTAGTACCTTGGCAGCTGCTATATAAGGAGCCTTGCTTTGCTTTTTTGAGGATAACCAATTATTCCGCGTAAGCCGAGAAGGCATAACCATTATAAGCATAAATACGAAATGGCAAAACATATATTTTATACTTTATTTCTAGCACTCCTCTTCACTGGGACACAAACTCGAGACCCAGTTTCAGAGCAATTACAAAACTACAGAAAAACTCATGTAAGTACTTAAATAGATATTTACTGATTTCTGTAAGTAGAATTGTGAGCTACATTGGTCTAATTGTGAGCTATATTGGTCTAATTGTGAGCTACATTGGTCTAATTGTGAGCTATATTGGTCTATTTGTGAGCTACATTGGTCTAATTGTGAGCCACATTGGTCTAAAAGTGTCTGTGTAAAGTATTCATTAACGTGACTTACAAATATTCACGTTCTCTACCCACTCTTTATTAAAACTGGATTGTAGGTGCTTGCACGTTGTCACGAAAATACCTTTTTCGATTTTATGTGTTACTTTCACTTGACAATGTGTTGTAAGATGTCACTTGATACCGTAATGTTACCAGTTCTATTTCTTAATATCTAAATGTCAGGTCTATTTTTCGGTGTTTTTAATTTTTCTTCTCTAATGTCACCGGCTTTGTTACCCACTCGGTTTTTTGAAGCTGTTAGCTTTGCGCTTTGTTAATAGTCACGTGTTAGTCACCTCTGACAGGCCTAGCCCTACTGTTTTAATGACTGTCAATAATGACCTTTTTAATATTATACAAGAAAGTCTGTTTGGACAGCAGGAACTTGTGTACATGAATGGGGTTTGATCGGCAGGTTGTGAGCTGCTGTTTTATGTGGCTTAAGGCAAACTTGCTCATGATACGTCTCTTGTGTAAATATTTAACAGGAGCTGCGGATGAGAACACCCACGTGCATACAGCTCGCTATGCGAGTGATGATAATAGGGAATGAGTATGTCTGTGCACATATCTCCAACTTACGGAATGTTTGTCCCTTAGTATAGAGGTGGATATCTGCCCTTTGAATGGTGTCTCAACTAAAAAAAAGTATGTTCAAGAAACATGACTGTTTCAGATGTTAAAAAAAGAAACCCTGACTTGTTGACAATAAATAATTTTATGATATTCTCTATATACTTGCTACTGAGATTTTTTTATTAATAAATGTCATTACAATAAACCCATGAAGATAAATGCAAAGCTATCCCATTACAAGCAGACAGTCCCTTAGGACTCAAAGAGTTTGGGGCTCCGAGATTTCCAGATAATCGGCACTTGAAAGTGGCAAGATTGTTAGGGCAAAGTACCGGCCGCTTTTACCCTGCACCCCCTCCCCCTCGTTCCCAAAGATATTCCGGGTTATCATTTCTGTTATATTAAGTCAATTAAAAATTTCTTGGACTTCATATGAAATCGGACCCATAAATTCACCTTCTAGTGTAGTGCCTCAACCAACCGCGCCAGTTTTCACGGAAACTGTCTGAAGCGTAAACTGACTTCACACTGCATGATTTCTATTCCTGTTGGCATATAAAGGATGCAGCTAAAGATTCACTACTGCACGCCACTTTTCTGGAATTTGCTAATAGTTTGAGAGTTGCTGTCTCTTATACACTGCTCCCATGCTTACGAATGTACGGACTGAACCTGAACAAACATACTCAGATACCTGCATTGAAAAAGTGCTAGTAACGTATCCTGTTAACATATCGTATATCAATACCTTTGTGCATTGTACTTCTCGGGCAATATTATGTTAAATCCATATTTTACGTGTTTACTCTTTATTAAAAGAATTATTTTTCCATGAATTATATTTTATGTTGAATATGGTACCTCAATTTCTATTTCGATATTCGTGTAACAGGCTTAATTATATTATTTATATTTACATAAATTCAGATTCTTTTACCTTCATTCGGACTTTCGTTTTCAAATATTTTTCAGTTTGTTCGGTATTTCTGTGTTCTTGTGCTGACTATAATTGGCATTTAAGCTATTAAGGCAACACCGAAATAGACAAAACCGAATTGATTGTTTTCTGTAAAATACTGTTGTCGTTACTATATTTGAAATGTATTATGCGGGTAAAACTTGGAAGAAGGATCAGCCATGGTACGCGGGCTTCATGTAATTTAAAAATCTGTTATTGATTTTTTCATGAAACAAATTATGTTTTCTTATTAACTTCTGAAATTACCCCAAAAATTTTCATAAATGTTCTCACTGCTGTAATAAACTAGATGTTTCCATACAGCACTTCTTTCATTACATAATGAATGGTTATTTTCCCTAAGCATATAACATTGGATTCTCTGGTCAAGAAATAATCTTATTCTGTGGGACTTCTTCATCACGGCAACATCATACAAAATCGGTTTTTTATGACAGAACCTTCATTCCCAATGACACTTCTTCCAGATGAGACACTGTACGATATTGACAGTGGAATTAAATATATAATAAGCTGTGTGGCAAATAAAGCACTGCCAAATTAAGCGCACTTTTTTATCGACAGCGTCTACAATTGTTGTGTTATCACAATTAAACGTGGGTTATTTAGAATTCATATCTCAAATATATCACATGTTCGATTCAGTAACCATAATTAAATAGGAAGGGGACGTGACTGTAAATTTGACTATTAAGTGCCTGTAAAGACAAGTGAAGATAATCATTCGTAACTCCTTAGTGCAGACCCTTAAGAAAGGAATAATACAGGCTCAACTGATCAATAATATCCGCACCTTTACTAAAAACATGACGTGTTATGAATTTTCAGGTTCATCATTCATTTTTTACTTTATAGCTCTAATTGGAATATTATACTGTATACACATACATTCTTTTCGGATTTACTGCTAAGTGAAGAATAATCGGTCTGTTTTCTAAGAAAATATAAATTTCTGTTTAGAAATTTGCAGTCTTCACTGTACAACAACAAATACTCCTCAGCAGGATACCGACGTCATTTTAAAAAGTAAAGGCATATTGTTATCTAAATTCTTGATAAGGATGCAATTTCGTTTAGATTTAATGTGAAGAATAAATAAAGAAATATCAGTTTCGGAATGTAGTTTGAACCATACACTCTGATGTTTTGAAGAACAGTTTCAAATCTGATCATTCTAGTCATTTTGGTTTCAAAGGAAACGCCTCTAATTTTGGGGACTAAACATATGAATGTCCATTATTTAGATGTTAATAACTATATTAGGGTTGAATATGCCCGAATCAAAATTACTTTTTAGGTAAATTAATTGTGTTTCAGCTTATAAAGAATGAAATGCCCTTCCTACACTACAACAAATATATATGAAGAAATATTTACTGAAAAATACCCACAGTAGAGATGCCTCAGTTTCTTTACAGCAGCACATTATGCTAGTACCAAAACCCATTACGTTTCTCACACAATAACATCAGCATTTTTTATCCAGTGTCACGTGGAAGACCACAGTGACTACCAGTTTGATCTTGGTTTTCGTTTCAGAATGGCAATACGATCATACAGACCCAATTTGGAGCGCCTGTTCCTGACGTCACGTCCAGTCTGACTGTAGGTCCAAGAGGTCCCATCCTTCTCCAGGACGTGACACTTGTGGAAAATATGGCGCACTTTGACAGAGAGCGTACTCCAGAGAGAGTTGTACACGCTAAGGGTGCAGGTGGGGATTATTGAATGCGACAACGCAAATTATAATATGTTACTTTGTAGAATATAAATAAATGTTTGCATAAACCCCAATTTACCGTATATGAAACCCTATATTTTTATTAATATATGATCAAAGTTTAAACTTGTAAATAAATCCCTTTAACCCAAATATATAATAAATATGGGAAAATTTCTTTCATCTCTCGTAGACCCATTTCAAACGAGTAAATTGTCGGAAAGGTGCTGCCATAAATACACCACCGTAGGATTTCCGTTGTACACACACCAAAAATAAATTTTACTTCCTTTCCGTCGCTCTAGATTAGGTGATCCTACTGCATGCAGAAATGTTGGTTTCTTGTTCCGTAAAAATACATAAACTGAAAGTTTATGTATTGAAATGTTTGGTTATTGGAAACAGGTTATAAAGTCAGACACCTCTGGTCGTAAAGGTGAACAGGTTAACTTCACAGTCAATAAAATTACTGGATTATAGTGCTGGAATTCGTAAAATAATTGAGTAAAAGGGAATAGGCACCGGAGTGCTTTAACAAATGGGCACCGGAGTGCTTTAACAAATAGGCACCGGAGTGCTTTAACAAATAGGCACCGGAGTGCTTTAACAAATAGGCACCGGAATGCTTTAACAAATAGGCACCGGAGTGCTTTAACAAATAGGCACCGGAGTGCTTTAACAAATAGGCACCGGAGTGCTTTAACAAATGAGGTACATTTTGGATAATCTGTAAATTATTAAAATTATATCGGAAAAAATCTTCCAGCTCGTAATTTGTTAAAGTGCTATTCTTGTCTGTAATAAGTGTCGTACCAAATTAATTACGTTTTAACCTTCAGATAACAACATACTGAGTATTTCTGTAGCAAGTCTGCCCATCTTGACATCGAATTACTCGCATTCTTAAAATTCACGATACTTCGTTCTTTATGACGAATTATGTGTGTTTTGCACGTTAAATTGAAACCTTCTTCTATAATTTACATCTTCGTCACAGAAAAACAATTTACAGACGAACAAAATATGCCCCCACTTCCCGTTGCGATGAAGGTAACGACATAAAGATTGACAATACAGTAAATCCATTCAAAGTGGTGGCACAAATAGAGAATTATTTGAAAGAGTTTATGATATAATAAAATACGAACTTCATTGCAGAAACAAATATAAATTTACGGGCAATATGTTTTTGCATTAGAATTTTAATTATGTCTAAAACCATCACCCATATAAAATTCTGAATATCGAATATTGACAGGCATTCGAATTAGGATTATTTTGTCTGTTAAATAATATTGAGCTTTATCTAACTAGTCATATTTATTTTATTTCTTATTTGCATTCAAGGTGCTTTTGGGTACTTCGAAGTAACTCAAGACATCACCAGATATACAAGGGCCACCGTGTTCAAGTCAGTGGGTAAGAAGACGAGAATCGCTGTTCGATTCTCAACTACAGGAGGAGAAAAAGGTAGTGCTGACACAGTAAGGTGAGAAACTATGTCTAAAGATTTCCGTAAACTGTTTCATGGATTTTCTGCTTACTTTGGTTTAAAAGACACACTGGCCTTTATATTTCAATAGGATTGAAAAATGATATCAAAATAGGTTTCCAGTACCGCATATTCCCAAGTATTTTGTGGGAGATTCCTTCCGGAGACAGCCACACAGAAGAATAAGTGTCACTGTGTCAGCAACATTTGATGTTATTTTCCAACAACACAACAGTGCCACAACATTTCCTGGTAAATTGTGACCAATAAGGCATTCTGTGCCGCCGTCCTTTCTGAGCATTCCCGTGAAATCTTTAGTATTTGCGTCGAAATTTCATCAATATTTTTATTGAATTTTTCTAAATTATTTGAGTTTTCTGTCTTTGAACACCCCAGTACATCTCTCTTTGAACACCCCAATACAAAAGAGGAAGTCGCCTTTTACTCTGGCATATACGGTAAATAAAATTGACCAAATGTGTCTGCCTCTGGATGGGGACTTGGGAGTATGGTAATGTACTATCCAAGTAATAATGTTCTGGACATTTCTTTCTAACTCAGTAAGTAGGAGCTACTCAATAGAATTTCTGATCCATGCAGTTATTTTTCAGTTCCACCATTTAAATACTGCAGTTTAATCTAAAACAAACGTATTAAAGTGCACAAATCTATCAAAGCATGACAATACAGTTTATTTTTAATGCTTTCCAATAGTAGCACACAGTACTGGAGAATAATGTCGGCCACTCACAACTGTAGAGGGTATGCTTAAGAATGAATGGATCTATGCCGACATATTCCCATAAAACTTCATGCCATGGTTCTTATTAAAAACATGGAAAACATATTCACAGAGACTTGGGCGCAATTTCTAAACAAGATATTTTTATAGCACAGTACATTTAATATCCACCTTCCATAGAGCATTTCGAACAATAACGTTCCAAAAGATTTTGATATTTTTAGTCCTGTACTTTGTGCTGCTGTAACCTGCCAATGTTGTTTACGTAAATCGTGCAAGTGGGCAAATGCTTACTTACAGTACTACTATGTATTATATAAGCTTTATGTATATAAACAATTATTTAATACATACTGTATACATTTTACTACAGTATTAAATTAAAGTGCCCCACTATATTCTTAATTGTAGTTGTTAACTGAACGATGTTAGCGGTACAGAAATTCACATAATTTCATCTGTAGGCCAACGGAATGAGTGACACGTCTGCAGTATCCATGCTCGGGCGGCGATAAAATTAGAGATGGGCTATCGTTTAAGAAATTGTCCGCATGTTGGTTTTGTTTTGAAATTGTAGTTTTTAATGTATTTTGGCAGTCAAAATTTTGCTGTCGTCTTATGTACTGCAGGTTCCTAAGTTGTCCGATAAGCTGCAAGATATGACTTTATGTGTTAAAATGAACTGTCCGCAGACATTTCGTTTTCTACTTCGCATGCGCGACAGATATCGCTACAAAATACCCATCTTTCACGATTTTATGTATGTAAAATAAAGTATTCTGCCCCTGAATTTTTTTGTGCCCTTGAGGAATGCAAATCACTTGCAATACCGTGACAAGGACGGACGGGTCACGTCTGTTTGTGTACTGAATCAACAGTAGATACTAAATATATGTTTAACAATATATATCAGGTACACACGTTGTGTTACTGTAAACACATCCATCGTTTACTAACCAAAATTAAATTCGACAGAAATATTGAGGACGGGATTCTGTAAGTTTTTTTAATGGTTTTTTGAATGAAAATCGGGAATAGGTGTAGTAACGGATAAAACATTATTAATATGTATGCATTATGCGAAATGAGGTCAACGAAACTTCTAATATGACGTGTCTATTTTAAGATTAGAGAAAGTATATTTTTATATATTTATTTACACAAAAATAATTTCTTCCTACAGAGATGTTCGTGGCTTTGCTATAAAATTCTATTCGGATAGTGGAATCTGGGACCTGGTCGGTATCCAAACTCCCACATTTTTTATTAGGGATCCCATGCTCTTCCCTTTGTTCGTACATTCAACGAAGAGAAACCCAGTTACAAATATTAAGGTAAGAATTATCTTTGAATTGCAGCTGTGGGATATCCATTCTTTAAAACAGAATTTTACCGCAAGACCTTTCTATTATTTTCCGTTCATGGTGTCCAAACGATGATTATTACTACAAGCGCATTCTCAGTCATCAAACCACGCCGGCTAGCAAACATCGCCAGAACCCGTACCAGTGTGACATCACAACTAATTGTGAATTCATATTTCACTGTCACAGTAATACGTAAAAACAGATCTAATTATGACACATTTTGTATCAACGTAATTATTTCTATATTTATCTACATCTATTTTATACGCCAGAAGTGTAATCACGACGAAGGCAGTGCAAAGAAATACAAAGGAAGGAATGATAGCAAACAGAAGGGGATGGATTTGCTGCGAAGACATTTTGAAATGAGGCCGGTGTGTGATAAATTGTGGGCAATTGAAGGCGTGATGCATTTAGTTAATTAAATATAAAACATTTTACGTTTCTGGCTTAATAATTAGGTAATTCTTAGTTACTTTATTCATTGCCCTTTAGCCACGAATTCTTTTGGTTAATTTATTTGTTTCTTTGCCTGTGGTGTGTTGGAATGTTTACTTTGTTATTTAGTTACATCGACAGTCATGCAGGCCTAAAAAAGTTCTTAGTGTCATGGAGACATAGTTTTCTATCAGAGATTTCCTGTATCTTTCGAAGGATGCAGACATGTTCTGGGACTTCATGACGTCCCGTCCAGAAACAACGAACCAATTATTGAGACTTTTCTCCGATCTGGGGACTCCTGATGGCTATCGGCACATGAATGGCTTTGGAGTAAATGCTTTCAAAATGGTAAACTCCGCTGGAAATGCCGTCTACGTTAAGTTCCACTACCTCGTAAGTACTACCACGTCGTTATTTCCTCCATTTTTTCTTTTAAGCAATACTGTGTAAATTTGTAAAAGAGCTGTTCAGTTCAGTTCACTTCCTTCTTTGAAATGAAAAACATTGTTATTAAAACCAGATGCACTAGATATCAGTTCCATCACAATACGTATATCTCTTCGGGGGTCATGTTAGGTAAATTTATGCCTCGCCTTGTCCAGTATATTCTTACTGATCCGTAGAGGTTACTGGTCGAATGGAGCGGTCGAGATTTTAGGACCTCTTCTTTGTACATGTGATATCCGTAGTTAAAATTTCCACCCCTTACTCACAGTCAATCCTAACTGAGGGTCTACATGGTTCCTGAGCCCTTCCAGCCAAATGCTGGAATATTGACTCCAATTAAGTCGCGGCTCCTTTCCATGCCATCCCCAGTTCTCCATTCCCTAAAGATATAATTCGACGTCGTATAGTCTGAGACATATCAGGCGAATTTAAATAAATTAGAAACAAAATTCCAGAAGTTAATGCCAATTTAGAGTCCTTACAAAACAGTTCTCGTTTTCATCACCCTCTGTAATTCCGGAAAAACGACTGTCCTCAAAGAAGTAAAATATAACCGACAATACAATTCCTGCGTGTTATGGGTACATTTGCAATAATTTGGTTCCTGATATATATATTTAACTTTTCTTATTATTTCTTCTCCGACGTGCTTGAAAATTTCACCGAGCGTTGTTTTACGCCAGTATGCCATGCGCAATGTACTGTAACGTACTGCCTTACTCTAAGAACCTATGCGCAGCGTGTACATTCTCAGTGAGTCACTCGCTCTTCTTCTTATCGCAGCGAGCCAGACCCACACACGCCTGTCTCAGTCATGCACAGTTGATACTCACGGAAAGCTAGTCATCTTACTGTTTGCTGTTACTTTATCAGAACGCACGATATCGGCTTCCAGTTTTGCAGTTGTAAATACACGATAGGTGTGTAGTTCCCCCGCGTATAGTGTGCCCACACTAATACCGCGATCGACATTGAGCGGAATTTCTCCACAAATTTTCCACTCTATAAAATATACTTTTCATACCCGAATCGCTGCCACCAGACGATATCTCCCTATTAGGTATCGTCAGTCTAACTTCCGGGGATTCGGAAATTGAAATCAAGGATAATAT
>Ga0123352_10014000_pt1 | contig 12756 bp, 3 predicted proteins | sample TergutLab28metaG_FD_89700 | JGI IMG/M metagenome (GOLD analysis project Ga0123352, IMG submission 89700) | Labiotermes labralis P1 segment gut microbial communities from Petit-Saut dam, French Guiana - Lab288 P1 | ecosystem: Host-associated > Arthropoda: Insects > Digestive system > Gut ... | reverse complement strand
TGGGGTTAAAAATGTTGAAAAAAAAAATTTTAAAGAACTTGGTTTGGAAAATTCCAGGGAAAAAGAAAAAAATGTAAAAAAAAAAAAAAACTGGCAAATTGCTCAAATACTGGGAATTCTAAACAACACTTTTAAACCAACTTTAATCCAGAAATTTTCAAGAATAAAAATACACAATGAACTTACTCTGCCCATTCTTTTATATGGAAATGAAATTTGGAACCTCATACAAAAGGATAAAGAAAACCTGAACTCAGTAGAGATGAAATTTTTCAGAAGAACAGTATAGGATACACACGTTTTGATCACAAAAGAAATGAAGAAATTTTGGAAGAGTTGAAAGTGTAACCAGTTGACTAGAAACTAAGCAGGTGCAAATCAAACTGTAGAACATCAGGATGCCAAAAATAATGCTGAAATATAGACCAATGGATGAAGACAACTTGGAATACCTTTGAAGAGACTATTAAGCAAGGCCAAAACAGGTCTATGAAAGTCTAACTCATCATGATGATGATGAATATTTTGTTTGCATAATGTTTAATTTTGTGTTTTATACACAGTAAATATATTACATGTAGTGACTCCGCTATGCATGTTTTCAGACAACTGTGTTGACAGAATAGTTTATATGGTGGTCTAGTGGTTAACATACAAAGCTAATATTCAAGACATTCTGGGTTCCATTCCAGCTGCAGCCACTAGTGTCAAAATAAAATGCATTAAATTTGTATAATGACAGCCATGCGGAGATGGGCTCACAGCCACTTCCTAATATCTTGGGGTAGCTATGATCACCATGCTTGGTTGGTCTGGCCACTGAAGTCTAGATTGTGCTGCCCTGTGCCAAGCTATGCACCATAACTATAACTATCATCCTTATGTGGTTCATACAGAAATTTATAATTCCTATTTCTGTTATTGCTGCTGCTAGTTTATGTGATGGGTGAAGTAGATATCACATATTTTTCTTGCCATGACAAGGTGATGTGCACGTATTGTAAAATTTCTGGATGTGATTCTATCCTTCATACCCAATTCTTATGTAGTTAATGTATATATGTATAATATAAATTATGTTTTCTTCATGTTATATCCCAGAGTTCACTGTTTAAATGTAACTTTAATGTAGACCCAATGCTGTAGTTAGGGGAATTTGTGATATTGTAATATTAATATGAAAAATGACCAAACAATAATGGGTATCTACACTGGTTCAAATTATGATATTAGTGATCATAAACCGTTGAATAAGAGTGTTACTGATAAAATGTGCTTAGAAAGGAAATATAGAAGAAAAAATGGGAAAAACTTGTTCATTAGGCTATCTCTTAATTGTTGTATTCACTTTTATTGCCTTTATAAAAGAAATCTGTTCTACCTACGTGTCCCAAAGAGGCAGACTGTGGCCCATCATGCAAAGTGGGACATCCTCCCACTGGGGAGCATAAGTGCAGTGGGTTGTGGAACAGGCTGGTAGCCTGTTCATTTTAAAAAGGATTTTACTTGGCAGCTTTGAATGAAACTGGTCAAATATGAAAGTGGAAAATTACAATAAAAAATCAAGTTTTTTCTCTTGTTTAGAACTTCTAATATTAATGCAAAATAAGGGCATGGCATAAATATATCCTAATGTGATACAGTAGTACTGACAGTACTGGTTACTGACCTCTAGCTTACAGGAACCAGTGGAGAAGCATAGTTGAGGTGGTCGTGGCCTGAATTGGGCTGTAGCAGAGAAGAAGTTTAGTGACCCACCTATGGAAAAGAATTTCTGAAAGCTAAAATTAGTAAGAGATGCTTATGTTTATGAACAGAAATAAAATTTGTGTTGTGCAAAAGCCATCTAAGAATTTTCATATGACAGGAGAAATTAAAATAAATAGAGATATTGATCATAAAATTTCATATTACAAGCCTGTCAATAGCGACTACTAGATGCACAGTGTTATTGCTACTGACAGGAAAAAATAATTGCAGCTGGTTTCCACAGTACAGGTTCTCTATATACTGTTCCTATACGTCGTTATTCATACAATTTGTGTGCATATCAATAGAATGGAAATTAGTCACTTAAGTAATGAAATATTTGAAGATCTTGTGTTCTGGTGAATGACAGTGTTGATTGGTGAATATTTATAGAATTATGGAGGAACTAGGAATGATGGAAAGCAACTGACATTTGGGATGTTTTGATATGCTGTAAACACAAATGGAAAAAGTTTTGATTTATCATCATGCATATAACTGGTGTACAGGGTGATTAAAAAATAATTAAACACATTAAAAAATGTATTACTGTACAGTCACCATGATGAACATTGGTGCCCTGTGGTGGCAGAAATGCATAAAACTTTTAAGTGCCAAAGTCTGTAAAAAATTTGGGGTAGCTACATTATTCAGTGCACCCTCGACATTCATGTGATACTTACTGAGTAATAAATTTTTGAACATCTTCAGTTTCTTTTTAAATAATCCTTGTATTGCTGTTTTCACACTTAATCTGATGGGCTTGTATTTGTTTCAGTAGCTCAGATTGTATAATCCTGAATGTTTGAACATGCAAAGTACTGATAATGGCTTAATTTATGTCCTGTCATTTGCCGGGAAAATCTGAAGAATTCCACAAGAAACCTCGGTCAGGATTGCCAGTTTCCACTCCACTGCGACCAGAATGTGAAGCAAAAGTGCTACCCATTCAGCCATGGTATTTGGTGGCCTAACGAGATTACAGAGGGTACACTACAATCACCAATGATGGTCCTATTAACAAGTGGGAACAAGTGCCATAGAGTGACATGAATATTATGTGTTCACATACACATTTAGTTCTATTTGTGTTTGTGTATTTAGATTATGTATTTGTATTTTCATTCAGTGCCTCATGGTAAATTTGGCATTAGTCTCATCTTCTAACTCACACATAAGTGCAGTGCACCAGTAGATACACATATATTACACAGTAAATGTTGTGACATCTAGCACTTCTGGGACCAAGGGTTAGAACATGTAATTTTGCACATGTTACAACCTTGTACCTAATGTGTATCTTACTGTACCTAGCAGCCTCAAGGATAGACCTAACCATTTAATTTGTCACTTTATATCTCATCCTATTTTTCTGTAGTATTTGTCAATTCCCTTTTCTTCTAAATATCATATTCAAAATAGTGTTGCCAGGTGGAGGAATAATGAAAGTAATGGAACTCTTAGTTAATCTCCAGTTAAGAGAGCTTTCCAGATCATCAGTGCCAGATGTCACAGCTCTTACTGTAATTGCCCAACAGTTGGATGAATGGTAACTTTATTACAGTTGGTGAAAATATATGTGTTATGATGGAACACAAGTGATGAAACCCTAAACAGATGATTGAAACTGGTCATGATACCTATTGTTAATCATCCATCCTCTCTTGGTGCTTGTTTGGAAAGGCTCATGAATATCAATCATTATAATGGGTGCTCCATAACTAAGTTGACCTGTCTAATTGGTGCGCTTTTATGGCAACATTATATGAATGTGTTGTTAATGTGAGTTCTTAGGGAATGGCATAATGAATTTTATCTGGAGTTATGCCTTCAGAGCAAACGAAATGCCATATCATGTTTGTAATACATGAAGGTTTTGAATCTACAGGCTACTGCAGCCCAAGGTATGTGTTTCCTGGGTATATGAATCTCATTATATGAGTCCCTGGTGTGGGGGATCAGCCCACTTTAAGGCATACGCATGAAAACATGAAATCACAAAAGATCTGCATCCATGTCCAAAGTAGGAAATAAAACCATGATTCCACAACCAGGAAGTATAATAGGACAGTGCATGTATTGGACTGTGAGGCACTGTGTTTGGCATAAAGAATTAAGAGCCTGAAGTAGTTTTGATAGGAGCCATCCTGTTGTGTTATACAATATGATAATGTAATTTATTCAAACACAACATATATATGAACTTTAATACATAGTTGGCAACATGTTTCAGTTGTAGTGAACCATCATCAGGTGAACTATCTTCAGGCCTGAAGATGGTTCACTACAACCGAAACATGTTGCCAACTATGTAGTAATGTTTATATATATGTTGTGTTTGAATAAATTACATTATAATACTGAAGTAGTTACTTAAGTGCCATATAACAAAGATACTGTAAAATGTGATATCCCTTGTATCTGTGCAGTAGAATGTGACTGAAACATCTCTTACAGTCATCCCCAAAATATGCAGAAATTAAACACCAATGGAATTCCAAATAAAAAATGCAGTTCCTTTTATTCTGTACAGATTGTGCCCAGTTGCAGCAGACACCTTAACATTCATAAAAAAAAAAAACTACCTCCAAATTATATTACAATAAGACATTTGTATGATAGGCTAAAAGCAGTGATTTCAAACCACAACAATTGTACAGCAGTTGTGTTTGGGTAATGTTACAGTAGGCTTAATGAACACTGACATGAGACATATTGCCATCCCTGCTACATTGTGCTGCAGTTCCAGATGAAAGTTACAAAAGTACCAACAATGATTTGACAAACTAAATGAAGGGATTTAATGTAATATTACCTTATATTTAAATAATAGAAAAGGAAGATATTGTTCATCAAGAGTGTAAGTGTTTTCATTCAGATGTCCTGAGACTTCTGCCAGGAAATCAGGTAAAGCTGTGGGTGCTGTATTGAATGTTGTCAAGCTTACTTGGTATTAAGGATGGGTGTTATGAATGTAGTGTTAACTGCAGTTCACCAAATTAGTTGCCATGATTATAAAATAAACATTCTGAATATGAAAGTTATTTCTCTGTAATGCATTATTATTATTTTATACATGATGTAACAAGTGTGATATGTTCGTATATGCTGTGTATTAAATAGGAGATTCTTTATGATTTTATAATGAATAATATGGGAGTGAAAATGTACAGGTATTTAGTAATAAATTGTTAAGTAAAAAATTCACAAGGTTTATCCTGTTTGTTGCACAGTAACTCTGGAAGATATGAGCCCAACATACAATCATGAGTTTTCATTCCCCTTTTTATTCTTCCCATTACATGCAACTGGTCCTCACGTTCCTGTTTCGAGGTATCACAAGATAGCAAGAAGCAGCATGCAGGTATAACTGACCAGACAATGTGCTGTCAAATTTATGGATATGTGGCACCATTATTATGCATTAAAAAAAATATATGTATATAATCAACCGAGGCATCATAATTGTATAAATTCAAATCAAATATTAAGAGGAGAAGACTGTTATTTTCAAATCAAAGTGATGTGATACTCAAGTCTAAGTTTAACGAAATTATGATCCTCACTGAAACAATGAATGAGTCTTGGCAGACACAACTGACTCATGGGAGAGGTGTTTTGAAATGTATCCTTAATCACCACAATTTTATTTTTAATATATACAAGAATCTAGCATATTAATACTGTTTGTTTCGTGTGTCATTACTTATTTCAACATTGAATGTAATATCTATCCATAACTTATGTAAGTTATACAGTATATGACATTTCAGTCCAAGTAATAGAGGGGAAAGCTGCATATTGTGGGAAATGGTAAACAGAGTGAGAATTATGAATAACTCTACTGTCTGTCAACCTTTAAACATGAACTGAGGGTAGAAACAATCCACTCTATTTATTTTAAACTTTTAAAGACCTGCATTCACATGTGGGAATGCACACAGGAAAACACCCCTACAAATTCATTTAATATATTTAGACAACAAGAAAGTTTACTGAATTTTAAAGAAATGTTGCATAATCTTTTTTATATCCCACAAAATTCCCTTTCTGTTGCAAATTTATCTTTATCTGTTCCAATAATAGCCATGTGTTTCCCATAAACCGTACGCTATAATTTAAGTACCCACCGCAGCAAGATGACGGGTAAGTATGCACAACTACTGATGAATGTTTCGAACACTGTCTTGTAAAATTTACGTTTACTTCCATCATACAATATTTGGGATTCAAGAAAACATGCATATTTAATGTTGACACTTGTCTAACCCTAAGCCCTAAAGGAAGCTATAAGTGAGGTTTAAACAATGGAATAAAAGCGTTTTTATGTTTAATGAATTGATGACAAAAGCCATCAGCCCTTCTATTCTGTTGAATGATTTGTATTTGAGCTAAATTAAACATTTAAGTTCACAATTGCATTGCGGACATCTCTTTCACTGTTGCCTGAAGGAATGAATGCACAGCAGTCACAGGGTGGTTAAGTTAATTAGGCCCACTGTAAATTTTGACAGCTTAAGAAGCTGGCAATGAAAGATCCAGAAGATAATAAATTCTGAATAATTGCGCCCTACCACAATACAATCAGTATTTTACAAGACACACATGATAACGTTTTGAGCTTATTTGCTGTTGTCTGTGTTGTTATTATTTATTTATTGTATGATGGAAAATGGGGGTAGATGGGAATTATTATCCAAGTTCCTACCATTTTTGCACAAATTCTCATTCACACTATTGTCTGTATGGTACAACAAGTATACAACTTATGTTGCATCAGTTTCCAAATGAATAGTATTCTAACAAGTTTATTTTGTAACAGTAACATTGATTATAATTGTATGGTTTTCGGTGTTATGTTAGTTTCCTTCTTGTAGCAATATAATAATGAATGGATTCTGAGTAAATCAATGACTGTCAAAACCAGTATTCAGAGTCATGCTTATCATTATTTAACACAAAAAATACCTTACTGAAAAACTGATAGTTTTTGCTTGAACAAACCACACCAGTACACTACATTAAGGAATCTGTTTTTGGAGGCAAGAGCAAACATCATCCCATATCCACTGATGCAGTCATTTTTAGGGGGCAATGCTACTTTGAAATGTGAATTTTATCAACATGTAATGTGTATGTGCAATGTACAGACAATTCTGTGCATGTATTTCCATTAACATTAGTATTATTAGTGGCCTTGAATGGAACATGAGGAATGACTTTGTTGTATTTATACTGGAACATGTGGTGCTTACCAGCTGACTTCATAACACCAGTCCCTTGAATTCACCACAGCTGTATTCAACCACATTTCTTCCCACTTAGTTAGCATGATGAAGGTGAATTTAATTCTTGTCTATGGAAGTCTCAAAATCCTATCCTAAAATAATTTTGGCTTTAGAATACTTACACAACAGTATTTAAATTACACATTCTTTGCTCCTGTCATTCATATTCTCACATTATTAGAAAACAATATAACATGTTTATCATGTATTTATTGAGTCATTTATTATATCTGTATGACTGACTGACTTTCAAAGATCAGTCTTCTGAAACAATAACGATAGAAAATACAAATAAATTTTATGGTATGCTTTAATTATGAGCATACCAAAGCAACAAGATCTTGTTGTTATCATATTGTAACTTGACATGTTCATTTTTTGAGTTTGCATAACCGATCCTTTGCAGAATCATTATTTCTTACATCTACAACAGTAACAATAGAAAATACAGTGTAACATCACCATTGGGTTATGAATAAAGAGCTGTACATTGCAAACTACTCCGCGCTTCTAAATACATTATACAGATTCTGTACATGTATTACTAATTGAAAGTCCAGTAAATTTATAAATGTGATTAAAATTAATCTTTAGTACAATAAATGAAGTAATCATTTTGCTGAAAAGCAAAAAATTATAATTTAAACCTACCACATTTTGTTTTTCCCACAACATGTATAAAAATAAATGCTCTGTAAGAAAATTTGTAATTCAAAATTAATACTGATGACCAAATTTTATGATTTTACTATTTATAAACATTGTTTTGGAACTATACTTCCAAAGGTACACATTAATAAAAATTCACTTATGATATAAATACTTCTTGTGAAACACCCATTGAAGGTTTCTTTTGGGAAAAATGAATTGAAGTAATAAACTGGTGCGTTGAACATTACATTAGCAAACATTTCAAATCTAGGAACATTAAATGGTGGTTCCACTAGTGTAATCTTTTTATTGGGTTCGTATGATTTAATCCAGATAGTTGGATCTGACTAATTCCTTGCTCTATGCAAACTGCTATTTTGAGAACTAGTATAAATGTGACAGGAAACATACTGTGTGTGAGGTCTGTAGCAGGGACCATTTGTCAGGAACTCTCCAGATGTGAGAAGACTGATATCATTATAATTTTGGAGTTCCTCAAACACATGAATTGTAGTAACCCTCACAATGAGTCTTGTACATCCTCTAAAAACAATCAAATGTGAACTTTCTTAGAAGTGGGCTGTGAGGGATTTCATGGAAGAGAAATTGGCTGCACTATACAGTGCATGAATGAGTGGTTTGTGGTTACTGACATGGTAAGTTGTGTAACTGGTCTTTTAGTGCATCTCCAAGCATGAATATGTTAAATGCTATTGTATCTCCTGTAAAATATGGAAAAATATATTGCCTAAGATGACAAATGGTGAAATGGTAAATACTTATAAATAGGGATGTTTGAGATGATGGAATCATGGCTTGACTCTAACCTGTTTGAATATATCGGTGAATGTGTGTTTTTAAAAGATTATGTCTGATGATGATGATGATGATGATGACAATGATATGCAGCACTGTCATGTGGACTTCAGCTCTCTATTGCAGTGTGTAGCAAAGATGGAAAAGACCATAAGTTTATTGTCAGAAACAATAAAAGAAATTAACAACATTCAAGATAAAATAAACAAAATGAACTGCTCAATGTGTCTTGCAGTGAAACAAAAATTCCACTCACAGTTCAGTAAGACATGATGCTGTATCACATTAGCAATGACATCTAGCTGATATAACAAAACCAGCAATCAGCACAGACACAACTAAAAATGGGTAATTAACAGAAGTACACAACCTTACTTATTTCAGAATCAAATTTCTTTTTATAGTGTTACAGTCAATATACTTGTACTAATGAGAGTTAGTGTCCAGCAGCTGCCTTGACAACAGCTCTTAATAGTTGAAACATCACTATTAGACATCAGTTGCTATACATAATCTGACATACAACATATTAATAAAATTAGTTGTGTTGAAAAATTACAAAATTATGTACACTGTGCATGTATTAGAGAGGAGGAAATACAGTTGAAAGACTCAAGTGTTAGTTACATCATGTGCTACAGATATGTATGAACTGTATCATAACATGGAATGCACATTTCCTCAAAACAATTTGCTCTTCCATGACAACTTACAATGCACAAGCTAAAGATGACATTCATTGTAGAAGTTTGTTAACTGCAGGTATGTTTTTTGTGTAAGTATATTTTGTTTTCCATTGAAATTTCTTTTTAGCTTTTAAGTCACTTCAACAACAAATAATTTATAAAATATTAGCGCCTTATGTGAATTTGCTGTTCATGTAATTATCATTTTAACTTCGTGCCATTTATCTGAGTTATTCCTGTATTGTATTGTACTGTATGCTAGTACTAAAATATTTATTCACTGAAATTTACTTCAAGTATACCTAATTAATTTCCAGAGTCATTAATAATTTTTAACTCATTATAATGAAAAGAATGTCCTCTAATTAGTAAACCTCATTTCATGACCACCTTCATTAAGTATGAATATTTAATGTAGTTTTTGAAACTTGTAGTAAAAATTCTTTCAAGGTGGAAGAAGAGGAAGACAAAAGGACAGGTAAACAAGTCATCAAACTAAAAGACACTATTGATACAATGAAGTAGGTTTGCTGTTCCTATGCTCATAGTTTGTATGTGGTAAACATTAGATTTATCATCTCTGATTCAAACTACCCAGTAATCCTAAATTTTTAATCTCTCAGTAATCCTTAATAAAATATAAAATCATATCAGGAATATATACAATTTTCCAATTATACTTTTATATTGTGGTAATAGTAAATTACTTAAAGTGAAATTCCACCAGATTCAGGGGTGTAGTTTATCATAGAGCAAGGATTTGGTCACTCCAGTTTTAGAATGTCACTTGGCACAGGAGTGCTCTTATAATGCTGATCTGAGATAAATGTATGCATATTGGTTGTTGAAAATCTACATTTCTTGAAAAATATTTGTGGATACTTGAAACAAACATTCTTAATGAAGTAGCTGAGCACTTATTTACTCCACATACAAATGGTAACTTTACTTAGGTCACCAGCATCCCCTAAGGGGTAAAGTTCATGTAAATTCTCTGTTTTTCATAATCAACAACCACATAGTTACTATATTTTTAAAAATTTTTATATATCTTTTTTTGTCTTCATACAATGGACAAGAATCATGCTGAAAGCACTGCTGATGAAACAAGTATGCTATACAATAACTTGCCACTTTTAAAACTATTTACATCACCAAAAACATATCGTGATGATCACTTTTATTACATTGTTACAAAAAAGAATCACAGGCAGAAATAAGCTTTTGCAAACTTTCTCATTTTTGCAACCATTAACATTACTACTAAAATAATGTTTTACCATCAATAATATTGCTTGCATTCTGTAAGCTTTAGATTTCATATTTAATTGTCTCTGAATGGAGACAATGTGTTACAGTTTCATGGATATCATTTTTTTTAACAAGAAACTGCATGTCCTGCAACTTCATCTCATTGGCTGGCTGGAAAACACAGGTTTCCTCTGCTTTCATGTCCAGCATCCTCTCCACAAACAAGCTGGCAGATAAATCTCTTACAAGCCATACAATCCTGGTTTGACTTCAGTCTTCTCAACACCTCCTTGGGCACATCTTGTATCTGTGCAATATTACCACCATAACTAATTGATGAGTCATGTGTGCCCAAAAGAACATGTTCAAATAAATAAATAAATTAATTAAAAAAAGTTTATGCAATATTCTCCACATATAATTTCACATCTCATTGCCAGTTTTTGTGTTCCTCTGATGTAATTCCATTGCTTATTGTACCTAGACTTTCATTTAAATGGAATACATTTCTTCAATTTTGTTCCAACACACTTAGTGCCTAGATAATCAGAATTGACTGGTAATTCAGTCTTATTTCTGTAACAAGTATGTAACATAGGCCTTTTATATTCTTAAAACTTACTCTCTATGTCTAAGCTTTTATCATTTGGCTTTGTAGCAATCACACATTTTCTTATTACAGAGGCACCATTCCTTGCACATGAAAACTGTTAGATTGTTATTTAGTCATATTCACTTTACTTTCCTTGCCTTTTAGGTGTTTTTAAGGAATATGTCCAGAAAAAATACAAATGGAAGAGGCTGGTTGAAATAGAAACACATTTTTTCCCTTCTTGCTAAAATTACAATCACATTTAGAAGAATTTAATGTATTGTTTCTATACATGAAGAACTAGTTAATTTACCAGTAGACATCCATTTCATATGTAACTTCAAACCACTGAAATCAGCAAGAATGAGGGATTACCACATTTTATTTATCCATATTTCAAGTGCAATCAGGTGTCTTAAATAGATCACGTGTTTACGTTACCTCTCATGCTCTCTTGTTTAATCCAGAGCCTGGTGACATCTCTCTGCTGACTTTAAACTGTTAAACAACTTTGTTCCACCACCAGAAAGAGATTACAGTGTCACTCGTGTAGTAGTTCAATCTGGCATAGCAGAGAGATGACTGCTGCTGAAACAAACATGAAATTAAAACTTTTCCTCTCTGGAATCAGAGAGCAAATTTTATGCTTGCTTTGTGAGAAACAAAATTTTTTCATCACTGTTTATGTGATGAAACTGTGCCCTCTGTGGTCTACAATTCAAGTTAAGAAGAGCAGATCTAGATAAAAAGAAGTAACTAAATTTCTACAAGGTCTAAATGGATTCTCAAAAAATATGTCAAATATTCTGATGGAGTCAGATTCTTCCTTCAGAAATGCCAATAATTAATTAGCTATTCAAGAATTTGTTACAGACTGTACAGATTCATTACAGCTATTACAGAAGCTTGCTGCTCAATCCAACTTCAGATCTGAAACTAAGTATTTTAAAATCATTTCACTACAGTTCATTTTAATATAATCCTCCAAGTTACACTTTTGTCAACCACACACTAGAGTCTGGTGGTTGGCACTCTTGTTTCATATTTGATAGTTCCCACTTTTAATTCAGCACACATTCCTTTAGGAATACAGTGGTGGATATGATTTTTTTAAATTTCGGTAAAAACGCTGTGATATGTCAGTACCTGATAATGTATGAATGTGCAAACAGGCAAGTAGCCCAAGAGTTAGTGTAGTAAGTGTATTTTTCATGATTCAAATCTGATTCTTTCAAAGAGAGATCATTCAAAACTATAAAGCCCAAAACCAAAAGAATATTCTTACTTCTTCATTGCTGAAAGTTCAGTATGATGTGCTGATTTTTTTGCCCAATAAAAGCACGTTTCCAGGAGTGGATGATATGAATAAATGAAGTTTGTGTATAAAACATACTTGTTGAATATTTTTTGTGTTGTATTTTTTATGTACTGGATGTTGTCAGCAGATATAATACCTGGGTAAGTGGAACACTGAATTTGTATATTAAGTTGTATATCCAGTTGTGTTGAGAGACAGACAAAACAAACACTTCCATCTATCATAGATGTGATTGGTGGTGTGGTTTTTTTTATTTGTATGTGTATATTTTACCCTTATTGTACATACAGCCAAGATAATAGCAAAGATACTTAGAAGAAGGATTGAGAAGAAAATTGAGGATGTGCTTGGAGAAGATCAGTTTGGATTTAGAAGAGGAAAAGGAACTAGGGATGCAATCGGGAT
>Ga0123352_10013999_pt1 | contig 12756 bp, 9 predicted proteins | sample TergutLab28metaG_FD_89700 | JGI IMG/M metagenome (GOLD analysis project Ga0123352, IMG submission 89700) | Labiotermes labralis P1 segment gut microbial communities from Petit-Saut dam, French Guiana - Lab288 P1 | ecosystem: Host-associated > Arthropoda: Insects > Digestive system > Gut ... | reverse complement strand
TAACAGCACTTCCCATCCCACTGTAAATGTGACTTCCACAAACTTCCGGACCGTTCGGTACAAAAAAGAGATCTGATAACAACAAAAAAAAACCAGAAACACAGACAAACAAAAAAAAAAAAAAAAAAAAAAAAAAGAAAAAAAAAAAAAAAAAAAAGAAACATGTGGCTGCGGCATATTCAGGTCCTGCATCGCCCATCATAGTGCTTGTAATTACAAATGCTGGTCACACATGACTCGTGTGGGCGAGGCAGAAACTACCAGTAAATAAGTGACTTGACACATTGTAAGACCGAGGACTGTGCTTCGTCATGCGCTCGCGGAGGCTTCACGATGCACCATCCTAGTGGGGTGACGGTCTCTGGCACTGGGCCTTTCACAATGGTTCCTTTAATTACCCCTCTATGGGGAGATTACTGTGCAGGCTTTCTTGTTGCTTTTAGGCTGTTCATGCAAGTTGTGATAAAACCCAAATATATTCGTGTATCCCAGAACTGTTTGGCACAGGAGTCTGCAGTCGCAAGCGGGCCGATTGAATAGTTTTGAAATTTAAGGAGGAACGCATGTGGTTTTAAGCAATAAACAGGTTAAGTGTTTTGTTTACAGTTAAACATACCAAAACAAAAACAGAAATACAGTTACTTAATTTAAAATTTTCTCTCATTGTGATCTGTGTGCTGAAGTATGTTGCGTATTACCGTCCAGAGATAGCCAGACCCTCTGCGCTTTAATGGCCATGACTAAAACCATGTTTATTCTTTGAATTAGACCTTCAACACAGATCCGGACCACTTTCTGCAGTCAGAATGTCAGTGAAGGGCCCACGTGAAGTGAACTGGCGGTCAACGTGTGTGAGACCTTTGATATAGCATTTTTGGTGCTGAGTGAGAGGTTAAAATGAAGTAAACTGGGCTGAAAGTGAATTAGGAATTACAGTAGGCAACAGGTTTAGGATATGCAGCTGAAACCATGAGTCCAGGAACTGTACACTGTGTTTTCACGAAACTGATTTTCGTTATGAACTCACTAACCGGCTGATTCTCTGACAAGCTAGCTAACCAACGATCTCCATGTTTGAGGGTCTTCCTTCGAAAGCAATACAATTGTATTAGAGTAAACGATAATTTATTACTGCGTTTAAGAAAGCCCGCCATGACACGTTATCCCGAAGCACTTCCACAGTTTCCACCTTCACTGATATTTATGCAAGATCAGTTTTGCGGCTATCCTTGGTACTGTGTCCGTGGGTCCCACGTAGCTTGTTTCCTTGACATTTCACGACCAAACGTTTGTATATGTATTTTTGATTCCCACCGTTCGTGCTACATATTTTGCCCTTCTGCTCTACATGGAGTTGATGACGAAACAATATTGTGTGAGGTGTACAAATTACAAAGCCTGTGCTGTTTTGCCCTACATACTGATACTTTCACTTTCTTAGATCCAAATTATAATATTTTGAACACACTGTAACTACGTATATTGCGAATGGAGGTATGGCTCCACGCATACTTAACCTCGCCACCAGATTGAGGTGATGGGTCATCCTGGCGCTCCGGCCGCCTTACCCTCAGGGAAGACACTACGCTACCCGTATGATGTGAGATCGCATGGCTACCAAAGCCAGTCGTGACGCCTAGGAGACGAGAACGTCTCTTGCACTTCCGGGAATCGAATTCAGATTCCTCGTCCGCCCATCCCACACCCTAGTCACTGTACCGATAGATTTATTCTTGGCCTCAGCTTGTACGTCAAGATGCCAGTTTGTGTAAATGCGGTGTAGCTGAAATATCCGAGTCAGTGCGCGAGTTATTTTTTGATTTGTTTTAGAGGGCGGCTTAATGCAAGTGAACGGGAAAACGCACGGTACAGATTTATGTGGTCCTGGTGCGTATCGTTAGGGCCCTCATGTGTGGTGCTGGAATGAGGAAGATGTACCCGGGCGAGGAGACTAGTTGGCTGGATGGGGTCCCATTCATTGTGTGCTGCAGTCGTTGTGCCGTTTCAATTAGCAACACTCATCTGTATTCATGCGGTATCCGCTTGCTGTACAGTCGCTTACCGAAACACTACACCTAATCAAACTTGGCTGCTTTTTCTGTTTTAAGAATGGTGTGCGGTGTGTCTGTGCTTGTTTCAAAACAAGTGAGCCAGCGGCATTAGTTTGAAATGATACAATTTGTTAAGGTGACTTTCCTATGGGATGTGACCCTAGTGGGGCAGACAGGTACGAGCTTCTGTGACAAACCCGCTGCCTGTATCTTCAGCGCAGAAGAATGATGCAGGCAACAGGTTCCACCGACACGTCGGGACGTATCTACCAAACTACACGTTGTCGTATTTAGGGGCGGGACTTTTCACTACAGATTTGCGTGTCTTCCTTTCCTATACCAAATCAAATGCACAATGTCAGAGACATGTAAATAGTAAAGACACTACTCTGACATGTTTCGGTAAAACTATAGGCCAACCATTCTAAGCCAGCTCAGCGTGCCAGTATTAAAACCAGCTGCAAATGTTATTTATGAAGTTTAATAAACTGTAGTTTGATCTACAGGTATACGTTATGAAACTTTGTAGATATTATTGTACCACTTGTTGCTGGGTGTAAATATTGGCACACTGTATTCCCTGAGGATGGTACATTTTTGCTGAAACGTGTCGGTGTAGTGTCTTTACGATTTATATGTACTTCTTATTGTGCCTTTGGTTTGTGTAGTAAATGACTGCATTGATCCGAAATGCACGGACCGGACATTTTTAAAATTATAGATTTCCATGTTCATTTTTCATTTGTCAGTTTCGTTAGGCTATTTTCCAGAATGCAAAAGAAGTTGAAGCCTATACGTTCTTCGTTTCGTGTGCGTGCGTGCGCGCGCGTATGTTTTTTTTACTATGGCGTTGTGCAGCCCACCGTACTTTTTTTCGTGTTTTGAATTTTTAGGAACCGTTTTAGCCGTACCTTTGTGAGTGCATAAAGGCACTTCGGGAAGTGGAGATAGAGTTCCACTCGTTCTTAACCTCGGCTTTGGACAGAGGTGAGTGGTTACCTTCAAGCTCGGCCACTTTAGTTTCGGGGAAGTAGTCCCCGGTGCCCGCTGAGTAGCAGGCTGGGTGAGTCTCGGCTACAGAACCGACCGCTGACATCTGATGGGTAACTCACTCAGCCTACTTTCCTGACCGATACCAGTGGTTATCTAGCCTGTGAAGGCGTTGAAGTCTTTGGCTAATACCCCGACGCGCTGCTGTCGTACTGCAGCGTGTTATGTTGATTGTAGGGCTGTATAATGGTTTATTGCTACATGACATTTAACCTTTGGTTTGGGTATGCGAGAACTGCGTCAATTAACCCTGTGTAAAGCAACACAAACCAAAACACAGAGGATGAGCAGTCGCTTGGAGAAACGAACGCGCAAAACGGTTCCAGGTATGAGAACATGAAGCCATGACAATATCGGCACATATACTTCGGGATCGAGTGGTATATATTTTGTTGAATAAGTTTCAGAATAGGACGAAATTAATATCGACGCTGATTTATGAACCCCGGGTTGGTGTGGAAGTTGGTTCCTGCAGTGTGCGTGTAATACGACACGAGGGCAGTGATGACAGTGCGTCTGCGACATGCGGTAGCTGTCAGAAGTTAGTTCAAAGTAGAAACAATACATCACTCACTGACCTGACGTAACCTCACTGAACCCTTAAATCCATGTCAACAGCCCCATTATAAAGTATCGCAATCCAAAATTAAACCGTTTATGAGCTTGAAACAGATTAATGCAGAAGCACATACTCTCGAAGAATGCTATAGTTCGGCCAAAATTACCTCCCCACCCTATTCGAAATCGGGAAATGGGTTTTCGCTTATGTGTTTTGGAACGGGGTAAAGATGACGAAAAAGTGTAGGATTAAAAACGTACCCTTTTTTCAGAGCTGGCTGTGACGATTCGTGACGTAACGAGTACCATGACACCAACCTGTTTTGGCAGGAGCCTATGACTCTGCGACACGTAGAAACTAACAAGCCAGTTCAACTTACAAATATGTACGGTGTCCTCCCCCCCCACACACACACACTAACGCAATCTTAACAACAGAACTAGACCAAGGGCAAGAGTTCCAACATCACAATATTCAGTCACTCGCGGTCTTGCAGTGTTGCATACAGGCCTGGCCAGACTAATATTTTTAGTGTGGTAAGTGCAGGTTATGTACGAGGGAGAGTCACATGAAAACCTTAAAAGTGCGATAAAAATTCGAACCACAGCTCGATTGTCTTGTAAGTTTCAACAGTGATACTCATGGTTTGAAGGGTGGCCGACAGGTGGCAGTACGATACTACATAAAAAAATGAAGTCATTATGTACCTTTTGTGTTCAATATATTACGAGATAAAACATATTTAAGGTTTTCATTTGACTCACCTCGTATATTGACGTAAATTGTCATTTTAAAAAGAATTCACGATACAACCCCCGCGTGTCTCTTAATAGATTTCAAGAAAACCGCTCAGTGGAATTGACAGAAAAATACGAACTAATTTTTCTTGAAGTTCCTCAACAGAATTGGCCACCAGATCAAGTCACTACGGCTGTGTATAACTTGTATAAAATAAAGTGGCTGGCAGTAAACGTTGGAACAGTCAACTCAGAATGAAAACCAATAAGTCAAGGTGTATGTCAAGGCTGCAGTCTCTCTCTGCTGTTGTTTATCATTTGCATGAATGACATGATAAAAAAATGGCAGCTGACATCCACGTAGCAGCGTGGCTATAAACCCACGTGGCCTGGCAGTCTAAACTTGTTAAACACTTCACAGTTTTGTAGGATTTTGACTGCGGTATGCTAATTTGGAATCATTCATTATTTGAAACTTTTCTATTGTCTCTTGTGTAATATAATAATTAAAACCCAATTTTTGGGTCAGGATCGGCTTCTCTCCCTAAGGTTAACGCCTGTAATACTCAGTTATGTCGGGCGCGCAATGCTTAGTGTTCTAGGATGGCTTTTCTTATCGGCTCGAACTCATTGTGTGCTTGCTTACTTTCATCGTCCTGAGCACAGGACCGATCCTTTGCATACATTCGTTTAATTGTTTATTTTAAACGCGAAACTATGGACAGAGCCCAGATAGTAAAGGATTCTAGACGTAGCGGTTGTCCCGGCAAATCAAGTGGTCGAATTTACCGTTCGGTGTACAACATAAGGAATGATTCCAGCCTGGAAAGGCCCCAGTTCACAGACAAGTGGCTACTTATAATAAAGTTATTAAGGAAAGTTATGTTTTGCATATATTGGTTAGTACGACTTTATCACAAGGAAAATTAGAAATAAAATCCCAAGAGGATTTCAAGATTACGCCAAAGCAACGGAAGTAACACGTCACATATTTCGGCCCACTTCATAAATGCACACAAACTAGAGTTTTATAGGACTTTGTGATGATCCACGTTAACTTGGACTGTATGAAAACAAGATGGAACCAGGATCACAGCAGCAGGTATGAAATTCACGAGAACGGAAAGATACAGTCGTTTGGAATATGGAAGGAATTCAGACATAATGAAGGGATTAAATACAAATCCAGTTTTGGAAATAACTGAAAATTACGGATACATGTATAACTGGTGACTGGAAGCACCAAGTTATTCAGAAGCCCTGCAGAAGAGTGTCATTCTGAATTCTTCGTTATCAAGGAGGACATACATTTGGAGTATTCCTGTAGATTTTAGTACTAGAACTTAAAGGCAGACGGTCTGCGACGTGGTAGGTCGCTGATGTTGGTGGTAGTGTAACAGGCCGAAGCCTGCAACAGGGACACTATTCAAACCCAGCCGCACCAAATCTCCAACACACAACGAACCGAGAACAAAACGACCGATGTATTTCAACAGCACTGCCGCAAGCTCCTGATGATGGATATATTAATATCCGAAACATGTTGAGTACATAAGAAGTGAAATAAAATAACAAGTGACATCAAGTTGGTCTTTTATTCTTCAACTGTAACTGAATGGTTTACAAACTTTCAGAGGTTGTGGTGACGAGCGCCAAAGGGTTACGATTTGTGATTTGGAACATGTGGTTGGAAAAGTCTCGTTCATCCGGAAATCGGCGTAGTTATTGCGGCTGGGAAAGTAGGCAACCCTTGTGTGTGGTGTCAGTATGATGATGATGATGATGATGCGCCTATAAAATTTACACGATGCTGTACGCAGCATACACTGATCACTGATTGGTAGGAGTAGGGAGTGTCGTCTGTCCACCGCGGTCCGCTCACATGGCCTCGCTTTGACGTCTGTGTCGCCTCAAGAGTCTCATTTAGGAGATGCGTGGAGATGATGCGCCGGAACGTGGTGCGTCTCTGCTTTGCCTGAAATGACGTCGTTGGACGCCACTTCGAGCAGCTCGTGTGAATTAATGGAAGATAAAACCAATATGCAATCAATGAACATTTATGAGAACAAAACGAAACTTTAAAGAAAGAATTTTATCTCAGAAGCCGTCGCTCTGGGCCTGCCTTCTTTCGCAGCAGTAGCATCGAACGACGATTTCGTTATGGAGGAGACGTTTCCGACTACGTGTTTTCTATCTCATGTTGTTCCTTGTTGACCCCCCCCCCCCACTGGAACTGCGGAAGGTTTGTCGGAACTATAGTATAAACAACCAACAAGATGCAACAATAACAGTTAATTAGTAATTTCAATCAGCTCAACATGTTTCGGGTGATAATTTCGCTCATCCTCAGGAGCACTAGACTGTGTTTACAGCTTGTGGTATAATGCACCGAAGAAACTGCCTGCTGGTGACCTTGTCAGGCAGGCAGTTTCTTCGGTGCATTATACCACAAGCTGTAAACACAGTCTAGTGCTCCTGAGGATGAGCGAAATTATCACCCGAAACATGTTGAGCTGATTGAAATTACCAATAAACTGTTATTGTTGCATCTAGTTGATTGTTTATACTATTGTATCAGAGATGCACTGTCTCACGAACATCAAACTTGTCGAACTGTTCAGGTACACCGTGTATGCAATGTACAATACACAAGATATCCAACCTGGCTTGATATTGTTTTGTCGTATACATGTTAAGATACTTGTATATAGGTTCAAGCTGTTGAAACTGGGAAAAGTAAAGAAAAAGCTGCACCAGCAGACCTAATGAAGGTGTGCGACGACGAATCAAAATGTACAAGCATTATCATCTGTGGTGATTAATGTAATGAAAAATGGGCTTTTTGAATGTTACAGGGAACGAAGCATGAAACGAAATGAATGTTTAATGTATTTTCATCAGGAATATGACAGTGATTTTGTCTCAGCGGGTATTATACGTGATTGCTTTTTGCATACGTACATACATACATGTGTAATAGCTTGATAAATAATTGTACATCTATGTACACGTGAGAAAACGTTGATCAGATTTTTGTATTCTTAAGGGAAGAAGTTTCATGACACGTAGTCTAGTGCTGTACAGGACTTATTAAATACTCTGTTAGAAACTTCTTATGTTACCTTCATGTTTATTTTATTGTTTTATGCGGTATCATAATGGCATGGAGTCGAATACGTAATATGTGCAGTTAGATTGTCATTGCATATCTTATGCTTCCAGTATTCTTTTTTTACCAAGTCTTAGGCCGATCCTGCACGTATTAGAGTTGACATACAACTTCATTTGGCAGTAGTACGTTTAGTCTCGCACACGAGGGGACCAAAATGTAGAATAATGAACTCGGTGGGGTGTCTGAGAGGAACTCTCTCTCTCTCATGGAACACTTTAAAACTGAAGTTTCCTGGTGGTGTAGAAAGTAGTTGCTGTGAACGCACTGTTCCATGTATCGTGTACTTTCAACAGCTTGTGTCTCAATTCCCTTACTTCTTGCAACCTCTGTAACGTGATGAGTGCAGGGGGAGGAGACTAGGGCGGGTGGCAGATGCTCAGGGATCACATAATAATAGGGACCATTGACCACATTCAGGAAAGTTATTAAATTTGAACATTATCGGTACTTGAAGGAAAGAGATCGGGTGGAAACCGTAGGCGTGGATGGGAAGATTGTTAAAATGGATCTTTAAAGGGGAGGGGTTTGAGTAGATTGATCTGGCCCAGGTTAGGGACAAGTGGCTTGCTGTTGTGAACGCTATAATGGCTTTCTGGTTCGACAAAATGCGGGGAATGTCCTGACTAACTGAGGAACATACATCTTCTCAAGAAGGACTTTGATCCTTGGATTCATTTACATATCTATGAATGATGCAGTGTGAAGCGAATTGTGGAAGAAGAGAGGACGCTTTTTCTTGTTAGTTTAAGCCTATAAGCTTGAGGATGGTGAGGTGGACACTGGTCTTGGGTTTGTTCGGTGTGTAGAAGTGGCTGTGCCCATACTGTATGTAGGCCTAAAGTGTGTGTACACATGTATGTAGATTGTGTAGGACTACGTGCGTGTATGTGAGTGTACGCAGACGTGGGTCGTTCATGGTAACCATATTAGCCGGGCTCACATGGTGTCGCAATTGCTGGTACACACGCTCGATCTGGGTCCTCCTATTGTATTGTATTGTAGCAGACCGGCTCTGGGGGCCACCCAGCCTCTTGTAAAATGGGTACCTGGTCTTTCTCGGGGGTAAAGTGCGGCCGGGGCGTGCTGCTGACCACTCTCCCACTTCTAGTGCCGCGGTCATGGAAGAGTAGAGCTATACCTCTACCTTCTGGGCCACACCGGGCTTGTAACGGGATCACTTTACCTTTACTTATATATATGGGGTGATTCAGGAGGAGAGGTCAATAATATGGGCGATGATAGTATCGGTCATCATGAAAAGAAAGTTCATATGAACATGTGTCTAATTCTGAATAGTTTGAACCTACAAATACAAACTAATAAAGAAGGAGAAATTACTGTTAATTTTAATTTAATGTTTAAATAAAAATTTATTATAGTTCACATTAAATGTTCGATCAACCCGCCGTTAACTGTAATGCACTTTGCAACTCGCGTGCGAAAATTGGGCGTTGTTCGTCTGAATTGATCTTCATATTATTTTATGTGGGCAGCAGCATCCAATATGCGGGTGACCAGTTCGTCCAGCATATCCACTTTTCTTTTGGAAACTTCGCTTTTCATCAAACCCCACAAACAAACATCTAACGGGGTTTTGGTCTGGACAGAAGAGAGAGGGAAGAACAGTGCGCGCCACCTTCAAACAGCTGTATCTCGGTACCATTCGGACTTAGACACATGTTTATGTGAAACTTTTTTTTTCTCACAATGACATACTGTTACCTCCCAAAATATTGGTCATTTTTCCTGAATCACCCTGTATGTGTATGTGTGTGTGTGTGTGTGTGTGTGTGTGTGTACGCACTTGTATAGAAAAGAAGGTGTGAGAAAAGCGAGTGTTTAAGTGGATGGCGACCGGAGCGGGCTGAAAAATCAGATTAGATTCAGAATGTTTATACATATGCATCTCTTCATTTTGGATCTTTGAAGTCATCTGCTGCATGAATGCTGATTCCTGTGTGCAAATGATTTTGTGACTGATTTGTTTAATTCGATTCACAAAACTATTATGTGATTAAACATTTTGCCTAATGTGAAGGAAATCTACTGCTGTTGTTATGTGTTTTGTATCATAGGAAATGTGGCTTGAATTGTGTGAAATAACGCGTGTTCACTTGTCAATAAGGTTTCTGCTTCGTGGAGTTTCGTAGCCTGGGTTATGAACTCCATGGAGCTTTGTAGCCAAAGCTATGGACTCCGTGGAGTTATGTAGCCTAGGTTCTGAACCCCGTGGAGCTACGTAACCTAAGTTCTGAACTGCATGGAGCTACGTATCCTGAATTCTGAATGCCATGGAGCTAGGTAGCCTAAGTTCTGAACCCTTTGGAGCTATGTAGCCTGATGTTCTGAATTCCATGGAGCTACGTGGCCTAAGTTCTAAATGTCATGGAGCTACGTAGCCTAAGTTCTGAATGCCATGGAGCTACGTAGCCTAAGTTCTGAACCCCATGGAGCTGTGTAGCCTGATGTTCTGAATTCCATGGAGCTTCGTGGCCTAAGTTCTGAATGTCATGGTGCTATGTAGCCTGATGTTCTGAATTCCATGGAGCTACGTAGCCTAAGTTCTGAACTCCATAGAGCTACATAGCCTACGTTCTGAATGCCATGGAGCTACGTAGCCTAAGTTCTAAACTGCATGGATCTACGTAGCCTAAGTTCTGAATGTCATGGAGCTACGTAGCCTAAGTTCTGAATGCAGTAGAGCTACGTAGCCTAAATTCTGAACCCCATGGAGCTATGTAGCCTGATGTTCTGAATTCCATGGATCTACGTAGCCTAGTTCTGAATGTCATGGAGCTACGTAGCCTAAGTTCTGAATGTCATGGTGCTATGTAGCCTGATGTTCTGAATTCCATGGAGCTACATAGCCTGAGTTCTGAATTCCATGGAGCTACGTAGCCTAAGTTCTAAACTGCATGGAGCTACGTATCCTGAATTCTGAATCCCATGGAGCTACGTAGCCTAAGTTCTGAACTCCATAGAGCTACGTAGCCCAAGTCCTGAATTCCACATAGCTACATGGCCTGGTATGAGCTCCATGGAGCAGAATCCTTTTTGGGAAGTTAATTGTAACTTATTTAATGTAGACATTCCTCCCACCATTTATGGAACTCGAAGGTCCATTACCGTGTTCACAAGGGCCTATTATTGGCCTCTTTCCTTAGCCAGATGCACAGATATACGTATTATTCTGTTTTCCGAAATTGATTTTAATTGTAATTTTACGAGCCACGTCTACGAACTTCAGTACATTTCGAAGTGTCATAAACTGAAATTTAACCACGCTGAAGGGGAAGAATATTCTGAAACTATGCACTCTTTTGAATGTGACTATACAGAAGTGGGGTCAGGAGGCAGGATTGCATTCGTTACAGCCATACATCTCCAAGCTGAAGTTTCTGTCTCTGTCTGCCCATCCCAGCAGTATTTGAATACGTTAATGACAGCCCTGCATAATATCGTAACTCTGTTATTTGTTTTTCTCTGTATATGCTAATATCTCTATATCTGTGTAGCGGTATAAATCTAACATTCTGAGTCTATATCAGAGGAATATTATAGAGTTTATATTTATGTGCACGACGAAACACGGCAAATACTTCGTGAAAACATTTATTATAAAATAATATCTCCAGTATGGAGCTCGCGGGAAGTATATCGAATCTGTTGTTTTCTGCGTGTACTGTTATTTATCTCTTGTAACTATGCAGTATGGCGGTACTAGTTACCTAGAGCCAGATAATATTTACAGACGAATGGACCGATATTTCTGATCTTGTCTGGTGTTTTCTCTGTTTTTAGATAACCCTACGGTGCATATTGCAAGACGGGGAATTTTAATTTTGAAATCCTGTGTTTTTTTTCGTTCTTCTGACATAAAATTCTTTTTGTTTCTGTTGCTAAGATGCGTGTAAAACCTGCTCAGTGTGTTGCTGCAAATAGATAGCGACGTTTCGAAAGATCGTAGACGCCTTCGTAACGTCTGTAACCATTTACTGCTCGACACGGTGCAATAACTCAGACGACAGTAAGGTATATAGAAGCGATGCGGGAGTTACTGCTGCTCAAAGTGACGTAACACCTGGCACATCCGCACGGGTATGCTTGGTGCTGGTGGATTCTTCAGCAGCCTCAGGTTAGTGGATATCCACGTGGCCGTTAATCGAGGGAAATAATATACGTTTTGGTTGGTGTTAGGCATGCACCTCTTTAAGCAGTTTCTCACGTCCGTCAGTTTTTCTTTCCCATACATGATTCTTATCGCACACCTGTGCCTGTTTGCAGCATTGTCTTTATTAAGGTATTTAGATGCCTCGGGCTTAACGTTCATGGATGATCAGTTAAAAAAAAAAGAAGAGGCTTCATTGCGTTTCTGCATCTACGTGGCTATGGCTTCGCGCAAACAATACATACGTCAGATTCTCGTACATTAGACCGTACTTAAAAGCAGTTGAGTTGTATATTCACGTAGAGAAGTGCACACTACGAAACGTCGTCGCGAGTGGAACAGTGCATCACACCCATCCATTGTTAGGATATTTTAAGTGAGGGGTAAGTTGTTTGGTGTATTCATTTTCATAGTGATGGCTTGGAGGATACACGGGATCTGAAGGTCTCTCTCTTTCTCTCACTCACACACACACACACACACACTCACAAACACACTCTCTCTCTGTCTCTCACACACACACACCACACACACTCACACTCTAACACGCACACACACTCTCACTCACACAGACCAGACACACACACACACACACGCACAGCACACACACTCTCTCTCTATCTCACACACACACACAGAATACACAACACACACACTCTCTCTCTCTCACATACACACACACACACTCTGTCTCACACACACACACACACACTCTGTCTCACACCCACCCACACACACACACACTCACTCACTCACAACACACAGACCACATACACACGCGCGCGCGCGCGCACAGCACACACAGCACACACTCTCTCTGTCACACACACACACACACACACACACACACACACACACGCGCGCGCGCGCACAGCACACACACACTCTCTCTCTATCACACACACACACACACACACAGAATACACAACACACACACACTATCTCTCTCTCTCACCCACACACACACACACACACACACACACACACACACACACACACACACACTCTCACACACACAC
>Ga0123352_10013997_pt1 | contig 12758 bp, 7 predicted proteins | sample TergutLab28metaG_FD_89700 | JGI IMG/M metagenome (GOLD analysis project Ga0123352, IMG submission 89700) | Labiotermes labralis P1 segment gut microbial communities from Petit-Saut dam, French Guiana - Lab288 P1 | ecosystem: Host-associated > Arthropoda: Insects > Digestive system > Gut ... | reverse complement strand
GTTACAGGCCCGGTATGGCCCAGAGGGTGGGTAGAGGTATAGCTCTACTCTTCCATGACCGCGGCACTAGAAGGGGATGAGTGGTCAGCAGCACGCCCCGGCCGCACTTTAACCCCGGGAAAGACCCGGTACCCATTTTACAGGAGGCTGGTTGGACCCCAAGGTCGGTCTGGACGGACGGAAAAATCTCGTCCCCACCGGGATTCTATCCCGGATCGTCCAGCTCGTAGTCGGTCACTATACCGACTGAGCTACCCGGCCCATATATATATATATATATATGCTAATATGTGTTTTATCGATCAAAAATACATAAAAATAAAACACAAAAAGGATGGAATTTTTCTATTGCCTGTGCAAGGTCCCTCATTTCGCAGATTCGAGGATTCATACTTTTGGAACACGTTTCCATTAATTGCATAATTTGTATGTAAGTCAACAAAAATATCTCTTTTCTCTTTAATCTTCTTGTACCACAATCTTCTCCCCTTAGCCGTACAAAGACACTGACAGCTTACAAAAACTGTGCGTGTGACCGTCGTGTGTCGTAAGAACTTAACTTACTTGCTTACTTATTTACTTACCACATGGAGCAGAGTCTTTCTTGAGGAGTTAACCGGTTCTCAGCTAATCAAGAAATTCCCCGCATTTTATGGAACCCGAAAGTTTCATTACCGCATTCACAAGTGCCTGAGACACCTCGATCCAGTCCATAACTCCACATCTCACTTCCTGAAGATCCGTCTTAATATTATCATCCCATCCACCTCTGCATCTGCCAAGTGGTCTCTTTCCTTCAATTTTCCCCACCAAAATCCTGTACACGCCTCTTCTCTCCCCCATACGTGCTACATGCCCGCCCATCTCATTCTTTTCGATTTTATCACCCAAACAATGTTGGGTGAAGAGCACAAATCATAAGCTTATACATTATGTAGTTTTATCTATTCCCCTGTTATCTCGTCCCTCTCAGGCCCAACCTCAGTACCCTATTCTCAAACACCCTAAGCTGTAAGAACCAACTATGCTCACGCAGCAAAGCACAGGACGCACACCCGCAGTCTGGCACTCTCAACAACATAACCTTACACAATAAGACATGCTGCCACAACACCCTGTTTATACAAAGAAATTAATCAGTGACTAATTTTAATAGTGACTTTAGCGAGGAAATTGTAGCTCCCTGATGATGATCTTAGGATCGAAACATGTCGGAGCAATTTTAATGTTTTAATGTGGAACTCTTATGTATGTGCATCAGTTGATATACTAATTAAATAACTCGACGATATGCACGGTGCAACAATAAGGATACGTTCTACAATGCTTCTCGTCTGAAAGTTCGAGGTTTTGATGTCTGTCCCGAACCTTTCCCTCATTGTCTCTGTTTAGTGTTACATTCTTAACGCACACACACAAAAAAAAACTGTATGTATTCCATTCGTGTGTCTTTTTAAAGAAACGCAGTAGAATTTAAAAAAATCGAAACTCGCGTGTAAGTCACGTGTTTGTAAAACTCTCTCGCGCCGTTCCAGGAGCCCTTTTCATCACCACCCTCATTACTGCATATAAACGACCTTCCCTTTTTTACGTCCCTCAACATCCAGGAAGGCACATGAATGTGTTACAAGACCTCGTCCATTATATGGAAAGGGAAATAAGACAAGATGGCAGGTGGTTTTTGGAGTTCGCTTCCTGGGAAAGCTCTGCTGTAACCTTCCCACGGTTCAGGTCTGCCATGAGGTTGAGGGAAGAGGGGGGGGGGGACAGGCAGCATGCCCGGCACACACCTGGCACCTGCCATGGCGGGAACATTGCGCGCCTCACGAGTTTAGCACGCGCCTGGCCTATAAAAGGCAACCCGGCCTGCCTTAGGCAGCGTCAGACCTTGGTAAATTCTCGTAAGCAGAACAACCCAACAAACAACTAGCTGTTGTACAACATCAATCACGATCAACTAACAAACTATCAGTCGGCGTTTCTTAAAATACCTCAGGTTTTCGTAAAAGGAATTAATACAGATTGCAATTAGAGTACTGAATATATTTTCCTAAAAGGAAATTACTATGTGTGTTGGTCGATGTACGAGAAGATCTAGAAGCATTCCCGCCTCTTCCCTGGACCAGAGAACACTGAACCACACCCACACAGATGTGAATTCATCTCCTGCACTGGGGACAAGAACTTACCGCAAGGTATGTTGCAAATTTGCTTTACCTTACTATAAGGTTTAAATACTTTACACTAAGTATGTGGGTCGGGATAGCTCAGTCGGTATTGCGACTCCTTACGGGCTGGACGGTGCGTGAATCCAATTCCGGCTAGGGCGAGGTTTTCGGTAACCTTCCGGTCCGGCCCTGGTCCCCCCCCAGCCCCCTCTAAGAAGGGTACGGGGTCATTATGGGGGGGGGGGGGAGCGACTGGGGCGTGACGTTGACCACCATCTAGAGCCGAGGTTTAAAGAAAGAGTAGAGCTATACTTGTACTCCGTTTTGTGTCTTCATGGTGGATTATGGGGTGAGGGTTACTTTTTTTAAAGTACTCTTACTTTACGGAATACAAAACTTAAATTTTTCAATTTTCATTACTTCGGATGTTAAACGCATTTTACGTAATATATAGAAATTCAAACACCATAAAACACAAGCTTAGAATTGTAGATCAATACACGAAACGAAAACATAAGTAATCAACTACGAATCTGTATGAACACTTATGTCAGCATATTCATTGTTGAAAATAATTGTTTTAGAAAATTAAATTGTTTTTAATCACAGCACGTTATATTTTTCTAGTAACCGTGTTAGGGCAGCACCTGCATGTTAGGGCAGCACCTACATGTTAGGGCAGCACCTGCATGTTAGGGGAGCACCTACATGTTAGGGCAGCACCTACATGTTAGGGCAGCACCTGCATGTTAGGGCAGCACCTACATGTTAGGGCAGCACCTACATGTTAGGGCAGCACCTGCATGTTAGGGCAGCACCTACATGTTAGGGCAGCACCTGCATGTTAGGGCAGCACCTACATGTTAGGGCAGCACCTACATGTTAGGGCAGCACCTACACGATTTCTTTAATCGTGCTTCTTGTTTTGAAACAAAGAAAGTCGTTAAATTCGAAAAGCAGAAGCAGTTCAGCACTACATGCTTCATTTTCTTAAAATTTAAACAAAACAGAGTCGTATCCGGTACGTCAACAAGCCTTCCGCAGTTGTGCGGTGCTTTGGTGTCAACAGAATATGACTATAATTTGCTATAAATTAAATTACACTGCATGTTCCTGATGAGGCAACAGGTGGGTCCAAGTAAAGCTAAATTTGATCCTGTACATTGTACGACGACCTGGGGAAGTGGTGGTGTAACTCCACCTACTTTCAGTTAGGCACTAGATGAATTTGAGCGGTCAGCTGCACGCCCTGGTCAATTTACCCCTAGGGAAATCGTCCCAGTGTCCACTGAACAGGAGGCTGGGTGGGCCCCAGAGCTTGACTGGATGTTCAGAGAGCTTGCACACAGCCAAAGCCTGTAATGGGAAGGAACTGCATAATAAACGCACTGCATAACAGGCCATAAAATTACAATGGTGAAAAAATATAATTTTTATAAGGTATTATTATTATTATAAGATGGCCCAGGATAGCGCAGTCGGTATAGACTCGCTACGAGCTGGACGGTCCGGGGATCGAATCTCGGTGGGGGTAAGATTTTTTGCACACGTCCCGACCGGCCCTGGGGTCCAACCAACCTCCTATACAGTGACTACCGGGTTTTTCTCGGGGGTAAATCGGCCGGGGCGTGGCGTTGACCACCCACCCCTACCTAGCGCCGAAGTTAAAGAAAGAGTGGAGCTATACCTCTATTCCAAATCTGGGCCTTCGTGGCCTGTTATAGGGTGAATTTTATCTTTACTTTTAGCTTTATTGTTATTATAAGAACTTGGCCTTAATATCAGCCCGCTCACATTATTGTTAGTGCAGCAGGAAGTAGATAAATGCAGCCTAATAGTATCTTCTCAAATTATGACAACTTTAGACATTATTACAAACGTAATATGCACATAATTTCAACTTACATACTGAATTAGAGGAATTAATTTTTACCCTTTTGAGACTGATATTCGTAAAAGGTCAGTTTATAATTTACGGAGAACACAATCTCCGTTATAAAAACCAATCATTTAACAGTGTTGAGGGCAGTGGTCATTATTGAATTGCGAACAGGTGGAAATTTTACATTCAGTTCATCGTGATATATTCTTATGACAAAACCAACGAGTTGCATTAATTTCTCAAATTTATTTTTGGAATGGAATTCTACGTGTTTCGGATAGTTTCTCTGTCTGTCATCAGGAGTCCAGTACTGTACACACAGCAACAGGTATATGTCATACAGGTTTTGCTGACTTCTTGCTAGCAAGCTGTCAGCAAAACACGTACAGTCCCATTCCAAAAATAAATTTGAGAAATTAGTGCATCTCTTTGGTTTTTGTTATAAGAACAGCGCGAAACTAATAGCTGACATTGCACGAATTTATTTTTCATCTGATACAAGGTGTGATATATATGTTTACCAACTGGCTTTAAAAAGTTTAAACAAATATTACATAACAATAAATTATACACGTGGCCGTCCATCAAAAAGCGCAGTTAAATTTTTTAATGTTTGAAAATTAGTAGAAGAAAATCTGCTTGTTTTGAAGCATTTGTGAAACCGTATGAATGTACTAGTCTAACAATATCATAACTGAATGTCTTCATCATATGTTTTTTTTTATGTTTTGCTGACCGTGCATCTCAGTATAATCTTAGTAATTAACCAACTTAATGCACAAAATCTTGTTTTATAATAAGTTTATTATATGCCTTTACATGTTTCAAGCAGTATGTGCTCGAAACATGTAAAGGCATATAATAAACTTATTATAAAACAAGATTTTGTGCATTAAGTTGGTTAATTACTAAGATTCATCATATGAACTGACATATTCACTTACACAGTTTGTCAGATATCCATTTGTGATGTTAATCTGTTATTTTATTTTGCACGGGTCTTACAAGGCTGTTAGTTTCTTATATACGAAACTTTTGACACAAAGCCTCCATATCACATACGTCATGCTCGGCTCTAAAATTTGAGGACTGATTTTATATCTATGCGTCACTGCCTGTTTAAAAATCTAATAAACGCTTCTCACGTGTCTCAGTGGAGATGGACTAACACGATAGTTCTACAGGCTAGGCTATGAACTGGGCGGCATGGTTTTAGAATTCTGGCAGGGGCAAGATGCTTTACTGTTCTCCAAAATATCTAAAGAGGCTCTTGGGCCCATTTGGTACCGGGGGCTCTTTCCGGGGGGAGGGGGGGGGTGAAGCGACCGGTGATTGAGGCTAACCACTTACGTCCATCTAGCGGTGAGGTTATGAATGCTGAGATGACCTGTATCTCCACGCCTCCTATACACCGTCATGACCTGTACATGGAAAAATTTTGCTGTTTAGAATTTTATATAATGCACGGAAAAGTAACATTTGAACTCTGCCACACACACACACACACACACACACACACACACACACTTTACAAGTGCTGCTGGTTAGTTATGGTTTCTAACGATTTGGTAGGATTTTTGTTTCGTGATATGCAGGGTTCAAACCCCAACCCAGACATTAGCTACCCTACGAGAAATTTTTCGTGGTTTTCTCACTGTGTACTTCCAGTCAGAATAACGTATCATATTGCACTTTTGACCTGTTCTTTGATGGTTGTTTATACGACACTAATCATCGCCCTTCTAATGTTTTGTATAGTCTGAGATTCTGACACCGCCGGTCCCAGTAGCCGCGCGGTCTAAGGCGTAGGTCTGCGGCCGCTTGCCTGCTGAGATCGTGGGTTCAAATCCCACCGGGGGACATGGATGTCTGTCTGTTGTGAGTGTTGTGCCTTGTCAGGTAGAGGTCTCTGCGACGAGCTGATCGCTCGTCCAAAGAAGTCCTGCCGACTGTGTTGCGTCGTTGTGTTTGATCTAGAAACCTCAAGAATGAGGCCATGGTCCGCGTTGGGCCGCAGCGTCACAAAAAAAAAAAATTTGACACCATCATCAATTACATCACAATTAGATAAATTCAAGTTTCAATACAGGGAAGCTTTAAATATTTCATTGGCCATTATACATCATAGGCCCTAATTATAGAAGCCAATTCTGAGGTTTCTCACTTTTTCCAGTCAGAACATTGTACGGTTTGTTACCGAAATCTCAGGAGCGAATTAAAAGATGCACAGTCGCCGTACGTCTGATTTCCAGTCTGTCTTGTTAGGCGCCTTTGCAGAGTTGCAAAAAACGCCTATTATCTTTGTCAAGTCTGTCTGTCCGTCCGTCGGCATGCAATAACTCGGTTCCTACTGGATGGATTTTCATAAAATTTGTTATTTGAAAATTTTTCTACAATAAATATATCGAGAAGATTAAAGTTACATTAAAATCTGACAAGAATATCGGGTACTTTACATGAAGACCAATATGCGTTTATTAATCATATCTTGCGCAATTATTCCTAGAATGAGAAATGTTTCAGACAAAAGTTGTAGAGAAAATCAAAACACACATTTTGTGTTAAATATTTTTTTTTCCCGCAAAAGGTGACGTGTGTGAGATAAGTGAATATGGTAGAACCATGCAGGGTACTGATGGCAATATAACACGGCGCATGCGCATTTGCATTGTGGATAAATGAAGTTACATTTATACACTCAGAATATCTAATATTTATCGCTTTTCCACTGCAAAAATGGTTACCCGAAGAAACCTCATTGTTACTTTACATGTGCATTGCCTGTCTTGATATTTATTCAGTTGTGTATATTTTGTAAGCTTCAACGGTTGTCAAAAAAGTGACTGGGAACGTACTGACACATCACTGTTCGTTGCCCGACAGGGATGTAAAGTTACTAATTTTAAACAGCTCTAAGCTCCCTGAGTAATGGCAAGTGAGAGTTACAATGGAAGCAGCGTGCATCTGACATTTCACCCTCCGCTATCAAGGCGTGTTACGTGGACGCTTGAGTGGCTTTTCTTGCCTTTGCTCCCAGGTAATAATAATCCATGGAGGTATGGCAGCTAAACTGCAGAATGTATCGACACGTGTATTCACCTTCACGCTTCAGTTGCTTTATCCAAGGGTAACGGGACCAAAGAAATAATCGAAGTGCTAAGTGGGCCCCAGAACCGGTCTGGGCTCTGACAAACAAGACGTCCTCTTTATACTTTGTGGGCCGGGATAGCTCAGTCGGTATAACGACTCGCTACGGGCTGGACGGTCCGGGGATCGAATCTCGGTGGGGGCGAGATTTTCCGCCCCCACCGGCCCTGGGGCCCACCCAGCCTCCTATACAATGGGTACCGGGTCTTTCCTGGGGTAAAGCGGCCGGGGAGTGACGTTAACACCCACCCCCATCTAGGGCCGAGGTTAAAGAAAGAGTAGAGCTATACCTGTATTCCCCCTCTGGAACTTCGTGGCCTGTTCTAGGGTGAACTTTACCTTTACTTCACCTCTTTATACTTTTGCTGTGGCCATCTTGAAGGAAGTTATTTTAATTTTTCTATAATAAATTCGATAAAACCAGTAAAAATCCATTGAATTATTACTGTAATTTTCATCTGATATTACAATTATAATTTTTACCATGTTGTCTACTTTTTCTGTCCGTAACGTGCCATAATTTTTTAAGACCTCGCGCATAACATGAACTTACATCTTGACTAAGAAAGTGGATTTTTTAAAGTATTTCTTACAAATGCGCACTAGCGTTGCTGTCTGTATGCACGTAAATGTCCACTAAGCTCGATGTGTGTAATGATTCGACACATTGTTATGGATTTCTTAATTTTCTTTATTAGCTTTTGTATTTTGAAATATGGCGATTCCTAAGTGCGGTTTTGCTCATTCGTGGCATTTTAAAAGACATGAACGCTGCAGCTTAACGTGTACTGCCAATATAACTCAACGTCAGACTTTATACATCTTCATTTTGCAGAATGTTAAGCTATATGTTTCGATCCCATATATGATTCATTATCAGGCCTGCATAAAAACAATAAGTCGCAGGTAAAAAGTGCATATTGTGTTATACACTATAAGATGTTATTTAATAGATATTCCGTATCTCGTGGTCCTAATTGTAGGAGGGTTAAGAAAAACACCAGGTAGACACAACATAAAAAAATACACGAAAAAGAAATCTTCAGTCAACATGGAATGCTGTAATGTAAAGACAAGAAAACACAACGGTCCGTACACCAGAAAACATCATGTGGAATATAAGATAGCGAAGTAAGAAGAACAGAAATAATATTCCACCAATACAAGATTCCACGCACCTCATATATATATCAGCTACAGAACAGAAAAATCAACACGCAACTAGCACGAAATCACACTGCGGTCGAAATAAAAATAGTTCTAACCGGCAAAAATAAAAAGCACAATGATTGCTGCTGTTACTATATTTTAATAATAGAGGCAACGTACGTATAACGTAAGAATGAGGGGCGATCGTGCAACCATTGTTACAGTGGAAAAGCAAAGAATATTACATGTTCTAATTATGTGTTTGTAAACTTAGTTATTCAGCATAAAATGCTCGTGTGCCATTGAGATCTGCGGCCTGTCCGGCTCTAAAATATGTTTCCACATTATTTCGTAAACGGCACGATTTTCGAAGATAAAGCGTTATTGAGAAAGAAACGCGTGTTTTAATTTTCTGTACAAATTTTGTCTGAAATATTTCTCATTCTAAGAATAACTGAGCGAGATATGAACATACATTTGCATTAGGTCTTTGTGTGAAGTACCCGTACCTCTTGTCAGATTTTAACGAATCTTGAATTTTTCTGACAGATTTTTTTTTCGAAAAAATACTCAAATATCAAATTCATGAAAATCCATCCAGTGGGAGGCGACTTGTTCCGCGCGGATAGACAGACAGACATGACGAAGTTAACAGTAGCTTTTCACAATTTTGCGGAATCGCCTGAAAACGAAACTTCAGAATTAAATAACTGTACATTATGAGATTTCATAACGCAGTATGTAATATAATTTTTATTTTTTGACTTTTAATTATTGTTATACGGGCCTGATGATGATCAATATATATAGGATCGAAACACTTGGCCTAACATTGTGACATATATATTAAAAACGTTGTAAAGACTGACCTTGCATGCTACTGAAAGGCAGTAAAAGCACAACGGAACGTCATTCATCACAATATAAAACATATCATGCACGAATTAGCGTGTTTTCTGGTTGGCTTCATGCGTATAATTCGTTCGTAAGATTTAGACCTATATTAAATTAAATCCACTTCATGTTATTCTATTATCGATAATTCTAGTGCATACATTTTGCAGCAATTAAATACCATGCAATTTTTGCAGCCCATGAAACCCATGTTACCTCGAAAACTGACAAGTTCAGCCAGAATCAACCTGAACAACTACTGGAACATCCTGGAAGAACTCGTGCCTTGTGACGTCACAATGAGCGTTCGAAGAGACGACGTCGATATGTCGAATGAGATCAACGAGAATCTGGCCAATGAGAGATTAGAGCAGTCACGTGACCTGATGTCTCGTTGTCAAGGAAGACATGGTGATACAAGTGTCGAAATTTTAGTAAGTGCGGACAATTGGACATTGCGGGAGAATTCTTGTTCGTGAGATATGCGAGTCAGCATAAAAGTATGTATATTTCAGTAGGTAATATTGACATTATATGACTCACTTAAAAGGTGATATAGAAGAGAAGTATATATTTTATTAACGTAGATATGTGAGATAATGTTATATAGCATATGCAGTTATGGAATTTGACACAGATATAACTTATTTTTATTAAAAATTTTACAGGGCTTCTTATTGTATTAATTATAAGCCCATCAGCAGGAGACGTTAACTTTCTTGCTTTGGTAACAACCTTATTAATGTTCACGGAAACAAATCTGTTTGTAGCATAAAATAATCGGAATGAACGTTCTGTACAAATCCGTTATTACTTGTGTAAGTGTCCTTACTGTTTCTGTACTCTCTTACTCATATTTTATTCATATTTCTTGTACTTTTCTGTTCAACCGTGTCAATAGATGACACGGTACTTTAGTAGCATTTGTTCTTGAAGTTTCTAACTATAGTTTTTTTTTTATTCGGTTTAAACCTGTCCCATTGCCATTTTGTTCACCATAAATTTCACTTTGACTGGCCAGAAAATAACTGGGCTTCTGCGGCGATAGGCCTGAGCCATGGCACTGCATTTTAATAATATTTATTAACTGCAGTTGGGTTGTTACCCGGTGGCAGTTATTATTTTACATGTATACAAAACATGAAATCGGTTACTACTGAATTTAAGTCGGGAGGGCTACATGAGAAGCATGTAGTGGCAAATTGGAATCTTGGGAACCATCTCAGTATTTGCTTTTAGGCACAAGGAAACAAAACAAAACCTAGTTACGGATTCGTATCGTACCGCGCAGTAAACATACTCCGACCCAGTTATAAAAAATAGTCAGTTTAAGCGGCGTAGGAGAGTAATTTCTGTTTGTTCTGATACACACAAGACACATTAATACCATTTGTGGGCAGAGTGTAGAATTGTTGAATGTCAAATCTGGTGGTACACAAAGTAACCACTTGGCTTTGTAGGGTTCGATACTTCCCGGAGCAGATTCCTATTTGAGTAGGTAATACGTGTAGTTCCATTGCACCAATCCTGAAGCCTCTTTTTTTATATTTCACTCCGATCCATGCACATCTAAATCTTTCAAGCGGCCATTCCTTCACCTTTTCTAACTAAAAACCCATTATACTAATTTTTCTCTCGCACGTCGTATGTGCAACACTTTCCTCCCACCCCCCCACCCCCCACGATCACCCTAATAATTAAAATAACTATTTGAATAAAGGTAGACCAACTTGATGACACTTGCTTTATTATGTCAATTTACTGCTCAACATGTTTCGGTTGTTAATACGTGCATCTTCAGGAGTTTGCGACTACTTGGTGCGTTATTGTGTCGGCTGTATTGTGCTGTAATAACCCACCAAGTAGTCGCAAACTCCTGAAGATGCACGTATTAACAACCGAAACATGTTGAGCAGTAAACTTACATAATAAAGCAAGTGTCATCAAGTTGGTCTACCTTTATTCAAATATCAAGATGATGCACGGTCCAATACGCATAAAATAACTATGTTTACAAAAATGAGCAATTTATTTACGAAACACAAACAAAAACATGTTTGTCTCGAACCACCTGAATGCCCTCTTGCAGTCGCCAGCAGTTAAAAAAACGTGCGTGTTGTTTTGGCAGTTGCAAGCTGTAACCCCACACGTTGACTTGGGCTTCAGCAAAGTGATGGTTTAGACTGAATACTTGATGAAACCATGGTCAAGGACTGGGAGTGGGGACGTCGAGAGTCGTGTTGGGGTCTTAATAATGAATTTCTAATTTATGTAAATGGTGCAGTTTGAAGGCTGTGTCTTGCATTCATTACAGATAGCGAAACATGTGGAATGTGATGTCAGGGCATGACAAATAACTTCTAAATCACTGAACCAATATCAAAATTCTGATGACCAAGACGAATGACTTCGGTTTATAATGGGTTTTCCGCGTTCTTTTCTCCTTGACATGCAGAAGGCAGTAATAAATAAAGTGAATGCTATCGCCGGGACGGGCTCGTCCGCCCGCCCACACTGCTTCGGTTTATTGTCCATGTTAATGTAAACTGTGGGCTACTTTGGTCTGGCTACTGCTTGTTCAACACAACCTCAGTTTCTAATGCAGTCAATGTAGACCCGAAATTACTTAATGAAGGCCTGGAGTGTTGGCTAGCTGGCTGCTGTATGTAGCTGCTTTAATTGACAGCTTTGGTATTTATCGCCTCATTCATAATTACATTTTCTGAATGAAATTGAATTTGTATTAATGCTTCTTTAGGTATTTTTATCTATTGCTTTGTACGAGATTTGAGCTGGAATAGCTCATTTGCTATAGTGACTAGTGAGGAGCTGGACGATCCGGGGTTCGAATCCTGGTAGACGCCAGATATATATATATATATATTTTTTAAACGTCCAGAGCATCTCTGGCGGCCATTCAGCCTCCTACTCAGTGACTACCGGTGTTATATCCTGGGGTTAAAGAGGCCGCGACCTGACGTTGACCGCTCATCTCCATCTATTGTTGACGTTAAGAATAAGTGGAGCCGTACCTCTACTCCCCCTAGGCCTATATGCCTTCATAACACGAACAGGGGCGATTTTACCTTTACCTTTTACCGTGTGATATTTGAAGTTTTAGTGGCGGTGAACATTCAAATTACGGTCTTCCTGGGAATGGTGCCGCGTAATTTGGTAGACGCGTATCAGTTCTTTTTATCAACACAATGACGCCATGTTCAAAGTGACTCCCTCTGAGGATCGGATCAAGAGGTTCTCTGAAGCTTTGGTTTCTATGCGCCAAACTACACGCCGTCACTTTCTGTGAAGTCTTGCATAAGTGAAAGTAGATTTATACTTACATTTTGTGTATCAGACCAAACAATTCAAGTTTCCGAAAAAGGGTTTTTGAAGTACTATATATACTTACTTACTTACTTACTGCATGGTGCAGAGTCCTTCTTGAGAAGCTAACTGGTTTGCAGCTAGTCAAGAAATTCCCCGCATTTCACGGAACCCGAAGGTTCATTACCGCACTC
>Ga0123352_10013991_pt1 | contig 12759 bp, 5 predicted proteins | sample TergutLab28metaG_FD_89700 | JGI IMG/M metagenome (GOLD analysis project Ga0123352, IMG submission 89700) | Labiotermes labralis P1 segment gut microbial communities from Petit-Saut dam, French Guiana - Lab288 P1 | ecosystem: Host-associated > Arthropoda: Insects > Digestive system > Gut ... | reverse complement strand
TTGTCTATCACACCCCACGGCTACTGCAGGATTAGCGCGTTGAAGGCATGTGCATATGACTAGTATGACGTCACGGACAGAGTACAGTACGCAGACACAAAAGACATCCACACTGTTCTCTGGCCAATATCTCCGTAACCATTGAACTTTGGATATAGGTGTTTTGGGTTGTATCGGTAGTGTTTGACCCAATGAACACTCTCCCGAAGTTAGGTCCTTTCCTCCTGGGACACCCTGTATATTCCTTTCCTAAATATTGCAATAAGTCTTTGACGAGATAATACAGCGTAGCTTGGAGACAGTTTTCTTTTTCGTGAAAATGTTTTTTGTGTTGCTATACGATTACTCGTGAAATCACTTGTTGGGCTTGATGGGGCTGCTGAGTTTAAACTTGGGCTGCGTACTTCTCCGTTCACGGCACGATCCGAACCTTCTCACGTACCACTTTCCTAACATAATAAAACTGGAATAATATATTATAATTATCGAAAACAAACTTCGTCTTTCTAATATCCAAATATACTAATATGTACTAATAGGCCTATACAAATATTTTGCAGTTTCCAACAAGGAAAAGAGACTGGGAAAGAATTGTCAAAGGCTATGAAATGAAATGCAGCATTCCCAATTGTCTCGGAGCTGTGGATAGCATGCATGTTGCGTTAGTTCCACCACCCGGAGCTGGTTCATACTACTTTAACCATAAAGGTTACAGCAGTCAAGAACTCATAGGAGTAGCAGATTCAAATTAAGAGTTCATTTACTTCAGTTTTGGTACCAATGGTCGAGTATCTGATGCGGGTGTCTTAGAATATATAGATTTCTATGACAAATTGTAGAATGAATATCTGAAAATACCAGAATCATCTTATGAGAAGGGAAGGAAGCTACCGTATATCTTTATTGGTGGCGAGGCGTTCTATTTAAGAAAGGACTTTCTGAGGCTCTACAATGTGAAGCAATTGACAAGAGAAAGAAAGATATTCAATTACCGCCTCTCCAGTGCCCGAAGAATAATTGAAAATATTTTCGGAATTTTGGGAGCAATATTTGGCATATTGAAAACTTAAATTAATATTCAATTGGACAACATTAAAGATGTTGAAATGGTCAGCGGTGCACTGCACAATTTCTTACGCAGAACATCCCCTGATACTTATACACCTTCCGAATGTTTTGACACCGAAGACCTACAAAATGGTAGAGTTACAGCAGGTTTGAGAAGTAACCCATCAAGCATGGCAACACTGAAAACAGGAAATAACAGGAACCATCAATAGACAGGAAAAGAAGTAAGAAGTCATTTTGTGGAATACTTCAACAACGAAGGCAAAGTGCCGTGGCAAGACAACTGTATATAAGAAGTATTTTATCAAAAACCTATGCTCTTAAATATACTTTGTGTACAATCTACGCGTACTATATGAATAAGATGTAAGAGTAAAGCGAAGTACAATAAAAATAATTTACCTCACTGTGTTCTTCCTCTTCTTGCATACTTGACGTTGAATGTGTGGAGCTTCTTGGTCACACAGAAAAATAAGTTAATTGTGATACCATAATCTTTGTGCGTACACATCCTCTGCACCGGCACCGGACACTGTGACTTTATAACTTTTTTGTGTTCGTTTCTAAACGCGCTGCGTAAATTGTTGGGGGTTTTTTTTCTACAGCTGTTTCTCGCGTAGAGTCAGGTTCAACTTCGTGTACTTTTTCGATTAGTATTAGGTAACTTGGATCTTTCTTTGATCCGTTATAATAATCTTTCGAGTTTACTTTCCACAGGCATTCTTCTTGTTGGAAGTGTTTAATAAACTCTAGAAGAAAATCTTTCGACCAAGTAGCCAAGCTACGTGATGTTGACAGCATTCAAATATAAACGAACTGAGGTTCAGCCTTGAGGACAATGAATGAATGAATGACACAACATACACCGCACTTTAACATGAAATGCGCATTTAAATCTTCTGCCGTTTCGAAAGTCACACAGTCCAGAAATTGTAACTGCACATATGTTCGGAATTTCAAACACACTCTCGATCTAACTGTGCAGTTAAAACTGATGGTAGAACTGTACGTGTGAGAGGCCCCTAACAGATCTTGTATGACCCGTCGTCCCTCACTACAACAAAATCTTTAACCCTTCCCACCAAGCGCACTAGTTACATGTACAATACCACGGATGACGTGGCGTTTATTCGTGGTGGTGATCGCGCCACATGCTCCTGAAATTGTAAACTATATTATCACATCCTGCAGGTTTACAGCAGATTCCGCCGAATAATGGTCATTCACACATTTCATCGTCATTTAATCCACGAGTTTGATTATGTTCTGTTCGTGGTGCCAGGAATATTTGATGCAGTCATAGATGATTTGTAATTCAAATGTGCTGTGATTTCTTCTTTTTATTTTAATTACTAGCACAGATGGTTTTCTATTGGCCAACGTGAACGTAGCAGACGACAATGGAAACGTTTTGCAGTTTAGCAATGATCGAAGTTCTTTTCGTTATGATAACTTTCATTGTAACGGACACAGCATTATAAGTGTATTGAAATTACGGTTCAGTGGCTATTTTTATAATACGTTTGCTCCATTGTGCATCATATTTCAGGCTTAGCCGTAAAAGCCTTTCAAAAATTGGAGTCAACTTGGCTACCGGGGAATTATATTTGGATGATTACTCTAGATCGAGAAATAATCCAGAATAAAACCTAAACATCAAGGTAAAAAAATCCTTATTCAGCTCATTTCGAAAAATCTGTGGCAGCAACATTAAATTTCTCATGAAATGGGCTGATCTTGAAGAGACATTTAAATGACTGTTAAATACTTTGTTTTTATTTGTGTAATTTAAAATGGCCTCTTGAAACATAGGATCATTAATTTATTAGACAGCTGTTGATTTTAACTTCCCGTCAGTTGATTCAGCCGACCGGGCACATGCATGGCTGAGTGGGACGGGAATTGACCCACCATAATTTATTTACTTGCTAACCCAGCAGCCAAATGGTCATTTAAAAAATTAGCACTTCTGTACAAAAAATACTATGCATATATACGTATAAAAACATGAAGAAACAACACAAAACATTATAATATAATTCAGTTTACTAATGAAATGGATTTGATATAAAAAACTTGCTTTCTCTTAATGCACCTTTCTAAATAAAGAAGCTCATATAAAATCTAGTTATGAGGTACAATTTCTTTGCTGAATATATAAACACCTCTAGAACCCAAATTTTTAGATGTTGCAGCCCTAGAAGGGCAGTTTTTACTTGAGGAGCAAAGTATGACATGCAGAAGCCTGTAAGATTCTGACTCAGGACTAAAGATCTGTTGTGTTCAAAGGGTCAGAACAAAATAAACGCAGTTCAAGTGTTAGTAAAAACCAGTTCATTAAGGTGAACCCATTTCTTATGCAGGGAATGCATTATTTGAATGCCATGTAATAACTGCAATGAACATAGTGAAAGAAGTAGTTATAACAGCTGAAAAATTGTATTAGGTGGTTACAGCCTTATAGTATCAATATATTTAATAGAATTCTAAATAACATTATGTAGTAGAATTCTAAATAACATAGAAGCTGTATAATATAGATCAGACTGCTACAAAATGTAACATTAAAAACAAACAAGAGACGAAAGAAAAAGAAGATTACAGTGTGAATAAGAACCCAGCACCTAATGGATTGAAAAAGTATGTAATGAACATGATGATGAAGACAAAGTTTTGAATGAACAAATGCTTCCAGGTTTTTAACAGAGTCAGTAAAGTTTGTAGTATTCAAAAAGTATGTAATTATAAATTAGTGTGTTGGTTTACCTTGAGAAGGACATATCATTAGCTTTACTAATATTGGGAATTAACAGTGTGGGAGACTTATATAGAATGAGTATCAGATTGTAGCAGGGACAATTTTTAGGAGATGTAACAGCAAGAAAAATTTTGATGTCAGCAGTGACAACAAGCTGTTGAGAGTTCTTAATTATTGGTAATGGTAATACTGACAAGGCTGGGCATGTGGTGCGTATGGGTGAGGAGAGGGGGGTGTATAGGGTCTTGGTGGGTAAACCAGAGGCAAAGAGACCACTGGGGAGACCTAGGCATAGATGGGTGGATAATATTAGGATGGATCTCCAGGAGGTGGGATGTGGGTATATGGACTGGATTGGGCTGGCCCTAGATAGGGACAGGTGGTGGATGCTTGTGAGTGTGGTAATGAACCTTCAGGTTCTGTGAATTGCGGGGAGTTTCTTGACTAGCTGCAAACCAGTTAGCTTCTCAAGAAGGACTCTGCACCATGGAGTAAGTAAGTAAGTAATGCTGACAAGAAATAAATTTAAGTAGTGTAAAACATGAAGAAGTGTAACAAATTCAAGTATTCGGGAAGAAGTATTGAGAACAGAAATAGGCCCGTAATTGCTGTTTAACTGGTGAACTGTTCTATAAAATAGTAAACCCTGAGGCTGATGTTGTATTGGATGAACCTCAAATCTCAGAGGTACAAGGCCTGAGTCTTCAGTGGTGTATTGTCACTTTTGTGTTGAATTATGTAATTAATTGTATTAACTGTAACCACCAAAAGATTTCCAAAGTTTGATTATGCAGATATATTAAGGTAGACTGCCTTCAGTTGAACACTCAACAACTCGTGTATCACCAACAAAGACAGGAGCAATATTGAGTGACCTTCCTGCTGACAACCGTGCTTTTGGGATGTCTCACACAGGTGGTCAGGTTTTCACCAATGTCTCATCATTCTGTCTGCTTTATAAAATTGTCACATAGGCAGCATTCTTGTAGGCAGTATACACCATACCTGTACAAAATTCCTGTTCTTTGTCAACAAATTGTGAATAAATCAGAGGGAAACAGGCCTAGAACACATTAAATTTCTTTTTGGTATAAAATGCTTTGGAAGGCACTGAACACATCCAGCCACACAAGAACAAAAAGCTATTACAACAGATTTAACAATTATCACACCTCAGGGAGAACATACTTACTACTACTACTATTACTGCTGCTGCTATGACAGTAACAAGAACAACAGGAACAGGAGGAACAACCATAGCAATTGTAGTGCCTTGTCATTAAGTCTTGGTTAGAGCAGAGAGTATCTGAAGTTGTGTCATTGTTTTGATAATGCATTACACAAAATTTATAGGATGTCAGTTATGTGTAGAATGCAGTGATGTTAAATTGGTTGTAAATGTAGAAATGTGAGACTTAGTTTCTCTGATGACTTAGAGTATCTGAGAGTTTAAAGGGGTGGATTTTGTAGGACATATGTGGAATGTATAGCAATTATTGTGCATTATAAATGTAAAATGATGCATTTATTAAGAAAAATAGGTTCGTACCGTGGGAACAAGAACAATTAATGTTTAATGTCATTTAAGTAAGGCCTTTATTGCTCTTCTTCAGGGTACAGAAGTATTCAAAATGCTGAGAAATTATGTGTTGTAGGTTGTGTGGATGAGCAAATATTCTAGTGAGTCTGATTCCAGTAGGGGGAACAGCCACAGCCAGTGCAGCAGAATGAGAGGAAGGTATGTGTTCATTTGTGTAAAGTGATGCACCCTCATTTAATTGACATGACCCACTGTTTGTTTTTAGAAATAGGCCATGTTGTATGTGCCATTTTTGCCATAATACCTTGCTGCATTTTCAGTTACTGCTGTATGTGGAAGGTGTCATATATATTTCCACTGATCACGGCGTTAGGTGTTATTGCTCCACTTTGTTAGTCATTATTTCTATTACTGGTTACATCCTGTTAAGTTTCCAGCTCTTAAGTTTGGTACAGACAAGTTTATTTGTGGGTTTTATGGGATGAGTTTGCAGCAAAAATTATGAAGTGAAATCGAATTGAAAGGGTAGTACTGGGTGATTAATTAATTGTTACAGAAGTTAGGATCAAAAGGGTTTGTGATCTGGAATCCATGTATAATAAGAAATTTCATGTTATTAAGTTTACACAGGATGTAGTATGCACAGTTCAGGTAGTAATTAACATTTCAGTAAGTGTTTACTCAGTAATCATTTAACATAGTAACTCATTTGATGAGATCCTTATATGATAAATTTCTGAACTACTAGCATAACTGTGTAATTATTTAATACATGACAATTAACAGTGGCAGTGCCTAAAACTGAGTATAACTTAGACACAGAATGTATGTATGCATGCATGTGTGAGTGTGTGTGTATGGGGTGGGGAGAGAGACTGGAATCTGGGATAGCATAGTCACTATAATGACTTGTTGTGGGCTGGGCAGTACGGTGTTCAATCCCTGGTGGGGATCCCCCCCCCCTGCCAAAACCCATCCATACCAGCCATTGGTCCAACTTAGCCTCCTGTTCACTGGGTACAGAGCAGCTGCGGCATGGCATTTACAGCACACCCCTATCTAGCATCAAGGTTAGGACAGAGTAGTACTATGCCATTACATATATATATAAGTGTGTGCACATGCGCGTACATGTGTGTGATGAGCCAAAAGTTTCACAACCTCTTAAAAATATGGAAATGTTCTTGTAGCAGTATGCAAGATGCATGAACATTGAAAGATGTAGAGCAGCCATTTCCAAGGCAGCATTTCCAGCATCTCCTATGGTGTTCCACACCCTCAAGAATTGGAAGTTTTGGTGTACTGCCATGTTTTGAATTACAGTAACAGTGGCACTGCTTTCAAGCCATAATAATTTCCCACCACCTTTCAAAACACCAAATTTTTTAAATCCAGCTTATTAGTCCTTCTGTACTCTAAGTGGTAACAGGTTAAGTCATTCTGGGTGGTGATTAGGTAAATTAACCCCAACAGTTAACTAAACTAACATTTCTGAGACTTCCTAATTCTGCTTAAGCCTGTTTCTTGTTCATAGTGCCAAGAATTTTATAACCCTTCCAGGTGTCATCAACATTAAACTGTTATGCAAATTGGCAACTGAGCTCTAGTTTCATGGTGTGAAATTAATCTGATTCAAACTATATAATTGCTTCCTGGCCACTTAAAGCAAAGAACTGATTAGACTGTAAGAATTTATTGGTTCCTGTGGTCCAGAAATCTCTGCTGGGAAGTCAGACATCCAGCTTCTCATATTGTAGTAACTGAACAAAGTAAATGTAGGCTATCACTAATCACTTAGCCTTCTTCAGTTCCGGGTGATCAAATCTAGTATGTGCCTTGGCTACACTGTTAAGACATATTTAACACAAGATGGATCTTCCAGATCAAGGAGCTCCTCTGGGTCCAGTTCTGACAGCTACTACTCTTACAAGAGAAAGTCTTACAAGCACAAACGAAGCAAAGGACATCGCTCCAGAAGTCGAGATAGACATGGTAAATCCAGGTAAGAATTATCAACTCTATTCTCCTACATTGGCTGTGTATCCATGTAGTGCTTTTGTGGTGGGCTGACCTGTACCAAAACTGTGTTACTGTGGATTATCCTTTTGTGATGGTGAGGCAGCATTTATTTGGTGCTGCTTAGGATGTATATTTCGTATGACTGTAAACAATACAGATGACTTTCCCATGGATTAGATGGTGAAAGTATGGAGTTGACCATGCTTCTCTACATAGTGCCTATATTGTGTTATTTAGTGATGCTGTCAAGTAGCCCAAGCTCTCAGGTTAAAATTCATGGAATGTTACCTTTGCACCCCTGTACACCTTCAGAGCATAGTGTTTATTCACAAGGATAACTAAACTATATTTAAAAATATAGGACAGCTGCTATGCACTTCTACAAACTTAGTTTTAATGAGTACAGTGAGATGCTTTTGTTCACAGCAGCTGGCATCACACCAAGACATCAGACTCTACCCGTAGGTTGAGGTCCCGTTCAAGTAGCAAAGGGCGTAGTTGTAGGTCACCTAGAGACAGGTCTAGGTCAGGAGAATCACGATCCAGAGGACGAACATATTCAAAGTCAAGATCGAGAGATGGTTCAGGACGAAGATCAATATCCAGGTCAAGATACCGATCACAGTCCCGATCCAAAGAAAGGAGTAGGTACAGGTCAAGATCTCACTCAAGTTCAGCCTCTAAGAATAAGTCTAACTCTCCAGGCAGGAAAAATTCAAGCTCACCTGGACCAGTGAAGCAAGAGCCAAGCACTGAGGAACAGCTTCGGGCCAAACTGCAGCGTGCAATCAAGGCAGCTCAGTCAGCTGATGATCAGCTGAGGCAACAGGGTTTACTGATGGGGGGATCTTCTCGCAAAGAGGACCTGTACCGAGGTGAGTTACTACACAGTACTGAGGCCACTAAATTGGACACTTCAGAAGACAAGAATATTTGTCAAAGCAAGGGAAGTTTACAAAATTCAGACACCATCCTTTTTAGGTGTCACATTTAGTTCATTGTCTATGACAAAAAGGAACATAGTTACATTTTTAACCCACATATATTCTGAACTCAGCAGACAGAGAAGAACTGAGAATATTGCAGTATGTAATGAAGAATTTTCTGAGAGTAGGTAGTTTCATGAGGGCTCAAACTTAGCTATTAGTTGATGATTTTAATGTTCCTGTTACTTATTAGCTACCTTGACATTTCTGTACAGTCTTTGACATGCTTACTTATGGCTGGGGCACTTTTCTGTTTATAGGACTGGCTCTGCAATGATCATATAATGTTTTGTTTAATACTGTCTTTTAGTCCTAAAATATTCAAAAATTAAGGAGGCTGTTAATACCGAATCTATTAACTCATGCACATTCATTTTAAATTCTTTATTTTCACCTTATACTACTGTTCTTGAAAATCTTAATGAGTGAAATGTGTTACAGAATTGAGAATAGACTGCACGTAGTGTGCAATCAATATTGCATCTTTTTTTCTTCTTCTTCTCTTTCTTCTTGACATACAGCTTTACATTGCAGATCTGAATACTTTATCACTGGGCCACAGACTGTCATAAAATGCATAGGCCTATGTTGAAAAATACTTTGGTGGCTATTCTCAGAATTCAATAAACAGTAGGTACCCTACCCATCCAACATACTGTTACAGAACTGCTTGGTCAAAAAAGGGGACCATAGTCAGATTTTACCCCTTAATAGTAAACCAAAAGAACTCTGTTTTTAGCTCTCTGTTTTTCATCTTTAACATTCCTGGTCAGAAATTGGTACAGAATTATAGCAGTGATGTTTTCATTCCACTCCGTCTTAATTTTATGGATTTATATGTGACTTGAATTATAACTTCATGGTTATATTCATCTTGCACTCGGTGATTCAGTCTTTCCTTGCCGCAGTTCACTGTACAGGAATCGCTGGTAAAAAAAAAAAAGCACAACACTGCATACAAGTATGAACAAAGCCACATTCCAAGTTTAAAGCACTGGTTGTTCAACACACTTCATTTTGTTCCTTGCAAGTGCATGAAATTAAGATGGCTACAATAAAGAAGAATAAGACATAACACAAGAACTGATATTAGTGCCTGTCGTGTGCATTCATCTGAAGATGAAGATACTTCTCTTTTTCAGAATGACAAGTAAACTGACAGTGTCCAAGAACAGTACATTACTGCATCTGTAATCCACATGTTTGCAGTGGGTCCTAGTGGATTATGACTAAATTGGGCAACCAGTAATAATGAAGACACTACTACACATAGTGTTTTCATACAACTCTTGGTGGAAGAGATAAACATGTATTTTGCCAGTCCTACACATTGAATGAAAAACACACCCCACTGTCTTATATGCTTATACAGAAAGTGTACTTGTCTCTATGTGTTACTGTGCAGCTGGAAGATGATCAGGGACACACACTGAAGATTACTGGTCCACACTAGAGTGGAATTTTATGGCCTGATATGGAAAAACTAAAAATGGCTTCTTGGCAAGTATTTCAAGCTTTTCTGAACATCACTGGGGGGTGGAAGTCAATCAGAACCTCCAACAATTTTCAGACCCTATGGATGCACTGTAGGATAGCAATTTAAGTCTCTGTTCTTAGTAATATACAAGATATCAATAAAGAGTTTCATATAACAATTTATTCCCATTAGGACATTAAGAACTATGTATTGGACAAACATCATATTCCCTTGGAGCCAAGAAAGGTTAAAGGTGCCAGGGATTGGGTCCTGGTGTTATTCTGCCCTGACAAAGCTTATCCTACTGAATGCTGATCCCACCCTCATAGATATTATAAAATAATAACAGCTGAAATAAGATTTTGTAGGATGTAAAGAAGGAAAACTAAACAAGAGATCAAGAAGTAAAAGAATGTTTTTGAAGATAAATATCTTGGAAATTAAAGTAATAAATAACAGAATAAAATAATACGGGAATGTCGTAAGCATAAATAAAACAAACCAAGATAGAATCCCAACAAAGGCTTGAATATGAAACTGAAAGAATAGTGCCCAGGAGAAAAACTGAGATCAAGATAAGAACAAGTTATGAAACACCATGCAGAATGAAGGATGAACATTGAAGGACACGGATTTGTAGAGGATGTATGTGGAGGAGCTTGGTTGCTGCACAATCCACATAGAAATGGAAACAGTGAATAAAGGAAACATGAACTTTCATTCATACAGTTAAATTATGAGGGGCTGGACATGTAACATGGAGGAAAACAAAAAAATTTGAACAACATTTTTGTGAGGAATTCCTGCTGGTGACTTGAGACAGATTGTGTGTCCATTCATGATCAAGCACTCAGCAATATATTACCACAGATTTTTTTAAAACAGTATTTTAATAGTTACATCCATGCCACTGCAGTCCAGTAATTATGCATATGTATCATGATGAGTATTGTGTATACCTGTTATATAACTGTTGCATTATTATATAGGGTTAAAGTACCCTGCTTGCAGTACCTATAGCATTAGAGCATCCCACAATCTGTTTGCATTCATCTCAGAATGTATTCATCATGAATATGGAAGAATGTCTGTACTAAAATTTTACAGAACTAAATTTTTAAGTTTGTTTCCAATGTATTGGTTACAGATCCCATCACTCCAGTACACCAGAAAAGTGTTCTAGACGAGATCAATGATCCAAGTTTTGTTCCCAAGAACTTCAGTTCTTCAAAGTCAGCTGCAAATGAAGTGTCTGACACATCTGTGATTGATTTGACTGTAGATGCAGTTCTTCCAGCAGTACAAGCTGCTGAAGATCCAGAGAGCATCTTCCACCCAAGTGTGAGTATCTCATGTAATCCTCTGTACAGAGTGATTTCATGTGAATGACAGAGATCATAGCCCTATTTCTTGCTCTCTCTTTTTACATAATTATTTATTTCATGTTCTGCCGACAGTTCACAAACACCCAATCTGTGTTTAGTGCTTTTGAACTAAACTAACCAATGGAACAAACTACATGAAACAAATTCTGTGATAAGCTAATAGGCATGCAGCTAGTGAAGAAACCAATTTCCTTTATGTTTGGTGCTCAGAACAGTTGAATTCAAATGCTGTCATTTTTGACCTATGCTGAAACACATTATCTTTTACCCCATTCTCCTTCCTTCTTTAAAATGTGGGTCATTTCAGTTCTAGTACATGCACTTGGCCATGTTAGACTTACATTTTAAATGCTGTTAGATGCAGCAACATGAAATAAATTGTACTTAACAGAATTTTTAAGCTAGACACACACCCAACTACATCATTATGAATGACTCAGTGTGCCTACATATGAGGTTTCAAAATAACCATACTTCTTAATGTACAAAACTTACACCCATTTACAGTTATTTTATTCTCATACACAAGAAACATACTTAGTGCAATAACTTCAAACACAACTGAACCAACCATGCAGATTTCAACCATGTTGGCCTTGTGGTACATAACAAATACTTCCTTGCCATGTATTCATTTGGAAGTCTCTGAACAGATTAGGTCACCTTCTGACTGCTATCTGAATAAACAGCTTCTTCCTTTTTTCTTTGAATTCTCCAGTTCAATGGCATAACAGTTTTTAAGTTACTGTATATTATAGTTGAAAATAAAAAAAAGTGGCCTGGAGGCACCAGACTGGTCTTCCTGCACTGTATCAGACTTGTTTCATTCCTTGTACAGTGTCCTTGATTTGCAGTCACACCAAAACTTCCACAAGAATATTACATTTCCTGGAATGTATGTATGTGCTCTCCAGCAAATTCCTAGATAATACATTCAAAATGAACATTAACTGGCCTGTTGCTGTCATTTTGTGTATTTTAAATTGGAAATCAAGAGACGGAAAATTGATTTGCAGTTATAATTTCCTACTTCCTGTATCTCTTACCCGTGTGCTTACTATTCTGTGGCTTCAAGGTCATGCCAGCAGAGTAGAGCTGATTTTTTCAACCAAAGCTAAGCCTGTGCAATGATGTGACTTTTGATGTTACAAGTGTCCAAACATTTTGCATGCTTATTAAATCACTGTGTTAGTTTTTCTTTGCGACTGCTGCAAACTGAACTGGCAAACGTGCTTCTGGTTACAATTTATTACGAGTGACTGCACATTCCATCCTCTGATTAAGTTGGTGTGTTAGTGCCACTTCACGAATCCAGTACAGGGCAGTGATGAAGTTGTGGTAAAGGGCAGTGTAGTGTAGTGAAGGCATGCGTGAAGATACATGATGTGTAGTGAAGTGGGTTTAGTGCGGTGAAGTGACTATTGCAGTGATCTGAAACACTATCGTATTATATACGGTTGGATTGTGAATGTAATGTCTTGTTTTATTCTGTAATTTTGTTTTATATTGGCTATTACCCTATTCTA
>Ga0123352_10013988_pt1 | contig 12760 bp, 10 predicted proteins | sample TergutLab28metaG_FD_89700 | JGI IMG/M metagenome (GOLD analysis project Ga0123352, IMG submission 89700) | Labiotermes labralis P1 segment gut microbial communities from Petit-Saut dam, French Guiana - Lab288 P1 | ecosystem: Host-associated > Arthropoda: Insects > Digestive system > Gut ... | reverse complement strand
TTGCATGGGGTGTATGGTTCTGGTTCGATGTGAAGCCTGCATACGGATACCACACCACCACAATGCAACACCAACACACATCGAACCAGAACCATACAACCCATGCAATAACTCATCAAATAAGTCACAAGCTCCTGAGGATGGATGTATTAACATCCGAAACATGTTGACCAGTAAATAATGAAATAATAAAGCAAGTGACACCAAGTTGGTCTCTCTTCATTCAAGTAACTTCAAAATAACCTACACTCACATACGCCAAGACGCATAAAAAACAACCCTAGAGATTCACTATATATATTTAAGCAACAAGGGAAGTTGTTGTATTTTTAAGACATGCTGCATAATATGCTGGTTTAAAAAAAAAACTGCCTTTTATGTCAAAATTGATCTTTTCCTTTAAAAACAAAATTTATTCTTTTCATCACCCATGTGCTAAAATTTAAATACCAACCCACGTATTGAAAGGTTAACTTGGAAGTGAACTAACTATGCAGGTCAACTGGCTTTACAATGAACCAGTTTGGTGAATGCTTGCTGAACGGTTTTCTATTGTAAGTAATTAATATGTATTTTAAGTGATGACACAGTTACATCAAATGTTGATTTTTAACATCCCTGGGTACAGAAATCTCTTTTGTGATTTTTCAGTTTCTGTACTCCAGCCAAACAATTTCTGCATAGCATTTAGCAATTTCAGTGCAACGGGCAGAAAAATTTGTTGTAAGGACATGTCACTTGAGTCAAAAACAGATATGTCAAGATTTTTGCTGCTGTTGCATACAGTAATGCACTTCTATTTAGACAAATGTTGCATGAGTAAACTTCCATTTTTACTATTAATTATGTCATGTGAAGAAATAACCTGTATGTGTGATAACCCATGAACAGTTCCTATACACAAATCAACAAATATGAAAACAAATTACATGTTACCAGCAAATGTAAAAAATATATATGAAATACACTGTGGAAACTTCCCACTGTAGTCAGCAACGGCCCTCTTGTGCACCCTGACACTAGTGGTACATCTCACATCATTTCTAGCAACCAGGGCAGCACTGTACTCAGAAACAGCCCTTCTACACGACTGTGCCATAAACCAACTGGCAGTACACACGCAGTCACTCGTCCCACCACTGTGATATGCTTTGCTCACCCACCAATCACACAGCAGCCGGCTACATGTTCACACTGCAAACGAGGCATGACATTCTGAGCAAACAGTCAGTCATTCCAAAGGAATAAGTCAGTCTTCTCAAAGGAGTAATCAGTCATACCCAAGGAGTAGGAATATGTAGTTTCAAAGAAGTAAGTAGTCATATCTCTGCACACCACTGCAGCCATGCACTCTGCCGAGAATTAGCAACCGCGGGCTAGGTTGTGCTCGAGGCAGTAGCACATAGCTTGTTCGAGAAGCATCAGCTTTTGCGCAAGCAGTAACACCATTATATTTTCGGCACCCGGGCACGCTCCACGCTACAGCACAGCAAACCATGCCCTACATGCATGGGTGGAGTAATATCACAAGAAGCCATAAAACCAAAACAGCAGTTCCTGTATAATATTTGATCATTATAATAAATCTGAGTGGAAAATGGCAAGGAGTAATAATGAAAAAAATAATACCAACCCAACCATAAATACCACAATATCTTGGAAATGTGGTAATACTTTGTATGCTGCATTTCACAATCCATATTACTCAGTCACTACTAACTACATGATGTTCATAAAGCAGTTTGAATGCCTGTAACAAAAATTACATAAAACTTAGGAGTATATTCAACATGAATTAGAACTGCAAAAACAATGTTATTCTGATGATGATGGTGATGATGATGATGATGAGTGATAAACAGACAGGTAATTTGTGTTCTCTAATTATGCATTAACACTATACATATGTGTTGTACTGGTCAAGATTCATTGGAGGTGCCTCACAAATATAAAAGAGGAATGGTTCTGTTATGAAGACTTCCAGAACATAATGAACAAAAGAAATGCCACAAAAAATAATTGGGTAGAAAACCTTCCACATAAAGTGTATAGTAGTATACACTTTATGTGGAAGGTCAAACAAGTTTCAATTCCATGTGCATGAAAAACCAAGCAGATGTCTCATTAGCAGAATGCAGTATAAAGCCATGATTTAAGTACAACTACTTCCTATGTACATATGAAATGATTACAATGTTTTGTAAACAGTAATCTTCACTAAGCATTCAGTTGAACAAATATGAGGAGGATGACACAGATGGGATATGTAGCATGCACAGGAGAGACGCGAAATCCATACAAGTTTTTTGTTAAAAGCCAAAATGGAAGAGACCATTTGGAAGGAATAAGAGAACAATATTAAAATGAACCTTACAGACACAGAGTGTGAGGTTATGGACTGAACTCATTTGGCTCAGGATAGGGACCAGGGGCAAACACTTATGAATAAGGCAATGAATTTCCAGCTTGCTCAACTCTTAGCTTCTCATGAAGGACTTTGCTTAGTTCATACAATAGTAACACTAGGTGGACAGCATCTTAAATAAAGCTTCACTGAATATGCTAATGGTTTCTCATGTTCATTTTAACATACTTGTTGGATAGCATCAATCCATGCATTGGCAAGCTTTCGATGTGGCTCAGGCCCAGAACAAAGTTTCACTCGCTGCTGATATTGTTCTTTGCCCTTCTCTGTGTATACTATCTCCACACTGCTTGTTCCTGTTGGTGTAGGTTACAATAATTACATATCAGATGACATGACCTTTCTTATTGGCTTGCTTGTCCAGTAAAGCTTCTCTTGTGTTTTAAAATCACAACAAGAAGACACAGAAAATTTGGTTATAAATGGAGTGGAAGAAGCTACATTTTCTGCCTATTTTACCACCACCCCTGTGGCTGGACAACTGCAGATGTGGCAGTGAATAAATAAATCACAAAGCCCTCTCTGGGAATGAAATATCAGTCATCCATTAACATTTAGGAGACTGGATTTAAATGCCAACTGTATTTCTTAATAGGCCAAGTTTTTCTGGCTTAGTGTGGATGATCAAATTCCTACCAAGTAAACACACAGTAAATGGTATGCTAGGCCATTCACCAGGATCTTTTAGAGACCAGCATAGAGTCTTGTACGACAATAACAGTTGAACAGACACTATAATGAGTGACAGCTATTACAACTCCCATATTAATGATATATTACAGTTCGTTACATTTTATTATATGCTACATTTAAAAAACTTAAATATTGCAAGTTATCCAGAATATGTCACTGAAGACCAGAATTTTAGCTGGAAAGAAATAAAAAGATTGCGAGAAGAAACAATACACTGCAGAGTTTTATGTACATGGGTCCATGCATTGTGAATCGAATTTAATAACTGTCCAACAAGATGCGACTTATTCAGTTTATTACATTTCTGTAGGCAGCTCTACATGTTTCGGGTGTTGACACCCACCTTCAGGAGCTCGCACAACTGTAATTACAGCTTCTGGTATTGATTAACTGGATCTACTATCATCCGCTCTCGTTTTTGAGTTGGAACTGATTCGTGTGTATCATACTGTATGTATTCATTTGTTATGGAAGAGTTGTTTTACAACAGAGTTGTTGGACAGTTATTAAACACTGCAGTGTGTTCATCTAGTGATCCACACAACCTAAAAAACACTGCCACAAGATGAGGTTTACGGTTTAAAGAAAAATTTCTGCATGTTTCATGTACTGAAACCTCACTCTCTGTCAATTTCTTTGCCTGTGAACCTCATTAAATGACACCATGGATAGAAGGCTGTGCCATTGCTTCAGCAGTTTTAGTGGCTTGCACCTCACCAGAGGTATGTGTTTAATCCATCAACAGTCCATGTGGGATTTCTGATAGAAAAAGTGGCAAATGAATGTGTTTTTTCCTGAGAATTTTGGCCTTCCCCTATTCAGTTTATTCATTTTTCAATTCCATAGATGCTTAGATATAGAAATAGTCATATAAAATACCAAAGGTATATATAATACACGCAAAATACAGCTATTGTCATAGCTAATAGCTTAACAAAACAATAAAATGATATGTAAAACTAAATTAGAATATAAATTAAACCTGCAATTTTTCAATTTGAAATTATAATTATAATCTGTTATATAAAAATTGGTAATATAGCAGCAATCAACAAATTTTGTATTTAAATATTCTATTAAGTATTAATTAATAAAGAACCAAGATCTTTAATTTACCTCCAAAATATTCGTCCAAACAATAAAAGGTGGTAGCAAGAAGAAACCTTCTAGGGCTAATATAAACTGTTTCATGTCATTTGACAAATGTTTGATAGATGATAGAAGTTTGTTAATAACTCTAATTCCAAAATTAAAAACTGCCTTTTGAAATACTACAAATTTGCTACAAGTACATGTAAAGTCAGAATGACTTCTTGTATTCATGTTATGTACATCAGAATTAGATCTGAACAATTCTCTACTCTTAACAACAAACAATAATAAAGAAAATATATATTGAGGATGGCAAGGCAAGAATACCAAATTTTTAAGCAACTCACAACAGGAATCCCTATTACTACTACCTGTAGTACCTATATTTATTCTTTTATGAATTTTGAATATACTTCTACTATGAGAAGAATCCCCGCCCCCACAAAAATTATGCCATATAATACAACAGAGTGAACATATGAAAAATGCGTCATCCATCATACTGCTAAAGACATGGATGGTTTAATGAACCTAAATGCATAGCACACTTTTTTTAATTTAGAAGTTCATTCATCAATATGGGGACTTTCCAAGATATACCATTATCAGTGATTAATCTGAAAAATTCAGTATTATAAGTATTACTAATTTATTTTCATAAATAACTTGCATGCCAATTTCCTGACTATTTTCAAGTTATGAACTGTAGAAAATGGGGTTTATCAAAATTTAGTAATAATAAACTTCTTTTCAACCAACTGTTTACTTTGAAAAAAACATTGTTAATATTCTTTTTAAACTCTGAAGGATAGGAACTTGTAATAATTATGCTTGTATCATCTGCAAATACAATTGGTTTGGATATATCAGATATAATTTTTGGAAGGTCATTAAAATACAAGAGTAAAAGTAATGATCCAAGTATTCAGCCTTGTGGAACAATGTGCTTGACTGGCTCCCATTTAGAAAAATATTCAATGGGATTATTTTGTAACAAAACTCTTTGATACCTATTATTTAAATACGACTGAATTAGTTTATTGGCTTTACCTTAAATACTATAAAATTCAATATTTGACAACAATATATTATAATTAATGCAGCCAACGCCTTCCACAAATCACAAAAACACTACCAGCCTGCAATTTATTATTTAACGACAAAAAGAATATCGTTTACTAATTTACAGCAAGCTATTCCAGTAGATGAGTTATTTCTAAAACCAAACTTTTCATTTACTATAACATGATTACAATTTATGTGGTGATATAGTCTCCTATATATATAAGCTTTTCGAAAAATTTTTGAGAAGGTTGTAAGCAAGGAGATGGGTCTGAAATCTGAAGTCTTTGATTTGTCACCTTTTTTAAACAAAGGTTGAATTTCTGAAAACTTTAATCTGGAGGGAAATGTACCAGTGGAGATAATTTTATTACAAAAATAAGTTAAAGGAGATAAAACATGCGACAAGCTTAGTTTTAGGAATTTTTAAGATACCCCATCATATCCAAGATAAATTTTCATTTTTAGAGATTTAATAATTTCTTCACTATCATTTGTGGTTTAGCATTTTAGTTTCATGTTTGGAAACGGTTGCTTGAATGCACTATGTAGGTGTTCGAAGGGATTAGTATTATCCAAGAAACTATTTTCATCATTTACGTTTTCTACGATTAAATTCTCAACTACCGTTAGAAAATATTTATTAAATGCATTTGCTTTAATTTGACTATCATTAGTTAAACTGTCATTTACATTTCTCAAGAACGCACTATTAACATTAACTTCACTCCTTGTGACACTTTTGCTGATGCTCAAACTAGTTTTTGTCTTATTTTTAGAATTAGATACGATTATTAAAGTGAAATTTTTAAGCTAATTTAAGACCTCTCATAACATCTTACAATATTTTTCGTAGCGATTCTTTAAATTAAGATCATTGCTTTTCTTGCCGATTATAAAAAGCTTCTTTTTTTTTAAGACATGATGACTACGCATCAGATGTTAATCATGCTTTGATATTGGAGTTACATTGAAATTTACTAACAGAGAAGCTAGAGTAAAATATTCTTAGACAGGAATTCAGGAAGTTATTAAAAACTGTATTTATGTTGTCATCAGTAAATATATTGGACCAAGATTAATAAATTAAATTAATTTTAAAATCAGAGACTGAAAATTTATCAATCTTTCTGCTAAGGTAAAAGTAGTTATTATAATTCTGCACATTGGTATTATAGATTCTAATAATCAATAACATCAATATCAATATTATTCCACCCATACTCCACACCCATGCTTCATTCATCTACCTCAACACTATGTAAACTAAGTAATGGTAAGCATAATTTTGTAAAACATACAAACTCAAAAACAAATATCAGAAACAAATTTAATCTCCATGCATCCCCAACCCTGGCCCTCCCTGAATTAATAACTGAAGTTATTATTTTAATTTAATATTTCGCATCTTCAAAACAGGATCACAATCAAGTTACTAATTATAGGCTAAATCCAAAAATTCTTAAAAATGGCAAGAATCTTCATATTTCACACAATTATTATTCTACAACTTCTCTATCACCATCATATTCATTTTAGCTTGCATTTCAATTTATATTTACCACTAAAATATAACCTATAAACTATAAACTCACTCTACAAATATTCTATAACACTAAAACCTTCAAACAGTCACACACATGGAAAGAATAACTAAACCAGTAAACTACTCTACAAAATCTTCTTAAAAATAATATTATGTACCATAATGAAATACGGGCCAGAATAGCGCAGTCAGTATAGTGACTCACTATGGGCTGGATGGTCAGGGAATCGAATCCCAGTGAGGGTGAGATTTTCCACACCTGTCCAGACCGGCCCTGGGGACCACCCAGTCTCCTAGAAAATGGGTACCTGGTCTTTCCCAGGGGTAAAGCGGCCAAGGCATGGCAATAATCACCCACTCCCATCTAGGGCCAGGGTTAAAGAAAGAGCAGAGCTATACCCCTACTCCCCCTTAGGACCACCGTGACATGTTCTAGGGTAAACTTTACCTTTTACCTTTACCATAATGAAATATTCAATATAAAACAACCTTAAATTAGGCAAAAGCTAGAACTTTCACACCAACAATTTGACATACCTTTAGAATAACTAGTACACATAAAACTTCATAATTTATATCAATAACATGTATACTTATGAATTTTTACCCTTTCTGTTAAAATAAGATCTCATTTCCTTTTATAAAACTTAACGTTGCAATTAACCTCCCAAGTATTTTATACAGTTCTTTGTATTACCTGAAGAGGGTGAAGTTGGCCAAAACATGTTGTAATGAATCATAACAACTGACAATTAATTGTAGTTTGAACTGATGGTTATTTTCAATTGGCATTATACACAGTGAATGGTACGCTTCACGTTCTACCAATACAAATAATATATGGCACCTTACGGACAGCGGGCTGCAGCACATGAAAATGTTTCTTATCCTCACCATTTATACACTGTCGATTGCAGTGAGTTCAGTAGAAATGAGAACCACACTGCAATGATATTTCATTCAATACAAAGCAATGTGTGGAGCAGGTGATTTTACCTGATAATTTTGCACTGATTTATTATGCTGCTGCCAAACAGAGTAACTGTATTTCTTTAAATAGTCATGAAGTGTACAGACAAAGTTGCCTCTGTGCATAAGAACCAAATAATGAATAAGAAAATGCTCACTGAACCCTCAACTTCAGCTATCTATGGAGGTAACTGGTCTGGTCCAACCCTTACAATACCTACTGACAGGTGTGCGCCCCAGTGCCATTACTGATATGTTGGTTAAAGGAAAACCCTCATACTATAAATTCAGTCCTGGTTCTCCAGGTCACAGCCACCTGTCTTGGCTCATTAAAATAATCACAAAAAGGAAATGACTCAAATAATAGATTGGTTTCAACACTGTAATGCAGTGACTGACCTTCCAGTTCCTCATGACTGTCAGCTACAACAGGAAGATCAATACATTATTAACATGTAACATGAAGTAGAAAATCTACAGTAAATCTTAGTATAACTCTGAATACAGGACTAATCTACCTTTCAAAAACATCACACACATAAATATAGCAGGATTCTAAGAGAGAGGAATAACAAGTATAATGTAGAACACAAAGAAAAGAAGGTAAAAAAAAAATCTGCAAAAGAGAAGAGGAAGGATTTAAAATCCTGAAAATACATAATGTTACAGGTGTTCTAATTTATTAATTTGAAGTTACAGGTGGTGCAATATGGCACACAATAACATACAAATTAAAAAGCTAGTAGGCGTACGTTTGTGTACTCACACTCACACAGAACCTAGTGAGTTACTTTCAGTACCTGAAAATTAATGCCATAACCCAATAACACATACACACACTTCAATACTTCAAACCTTCGGATGACAGATTACCTAACTTTTTAACATAAAGTAACAAGAGAAGGGGTACAGGAATGATGGTGGGATACACAAATAAAAGAGATGGGAAAGGAACAAGGCACAAAGTTGAGGAGATAATGTGACAATGATTGACAGGAAAAAATAGACAGATGAAGTAATAGTGGAAAAAAATTATTTATACCTATGCACAAACACACACACACACACAAAGTTAACAGTCACCATAATTTTCTGAGATCACACTGTTATGTTAATGTTTAAAACTTGTGTCATAAAAACAAAGTTGTACTTGTCCACACCTTGAAGGCTTATAAGGGGAGGAGACATACAGCCCCACTCATTCCTAACCTTGGCACTAGATGGAGTGGTCAACTGCACACCCTGACTGTTTTATGCCCAGGAAAAGAACCCTGGTGCCCATTGAATAGGAGGCAGCAGGGTGGGCTCCAGAGCCAGTCTGGACAATTTTGGTGAAGTGGAAAACCTCTTGGCCCTGCAACGGTAATTTTGGGTGGGCAAAGTGTGGGGGTTAAAATCCCAATCTTCCCAAATTGCTTCTAATGAATTTTAATGTTGTAATTATACTCAGTGTGTAAAAATACCAATAGTTTACATCACTGTATAAAAATAACAATAGTTTGTAGAACAAATGACAAGTTTTTGTTGTACTTTCAATGAGCATTATACCAGTTGCATTACATACAAAAAAAGTACCAGTACTGAGAGGTTAACTGGATGGCACAACAGGTGATCACTGTGGGCACACCCATCAAAATTCACACCTTTCTTATATCCCTGTGCAATTCCTGATATATTAGCTGTTAAGCTTTATCACTTTTAAGTACAACTAGAACATGTTACACTGAGTGTCCAGACTTTCAAGAGAGTAAGTGCTCACGCAGTGGTCCTCCAAATAGTAACACCAAGTAGATGCATATGTGGATAAAAAAAAACTAGCCTTGAAGGTAATGAATCAATAATGGAAAATGATAAATTATACAAAGCACAAGTTTGGAGCTCAAATTATACAACATATTCAAGACAAAGTTTTGTACCGGCATCAGGATCCCGTGCAACACCAACAGTTTTCACTTGATGCAATTCCACTGAAGTCACAGAGTCAGCTTCCTTGCCCTCAAATACCAGATATCTGCACAAATAACAAAAAGATTCAAAGATGAAGGACATTTATGTCATACTGCACTGGTACATTAGTTACAATCTGCCGTTAGAGCATACTAAAAATTAAAGGACTGTGGATATGCGTGTCAACTGCCCAGAAAAAAATATTCTCTGAATAAGTGATGGTATTCACCTGCTCTAAAAGCCCCCCATTGCTCATTGCATCCAACCAAAGTCAGTTCAGTCCAGTCCACAAACCCACAATTATTTTTCATGGATCCGCCTTAACACCATTCACAAGCATATTCAATGGTACAGCCAATATATATTGGCAGCACAAATAACTTTGCTGGGTCTGTAATGGAGACCAGTGAACAGAGAATCACACAAAACAAAACTGAAAACCACAGAGCAAACGGAGTGTCTGTCTGCATTAAAATGTGTTTACACTACAATAATATTACTGGCAATGACTTCACTGTCAATTAAAAGTAGTGTCCTCAAACATCCAGGCACATTTCATGTGGATGTAAAAATGGGGTGACATGCCAAAATTCACTTCTCATTATATATAGTGCAAATTGTGATTTGTAAAACACCCCAAGTGTACAGATTATTTATGTGAACTCTCTGATACTGACAGCTGCCTCAATATCCCAGAACATAACAACTCCAAACAACACAATGTACACATCTACACATAAGATATCTCCATTTTGAATTCAGGTGCTGTAATTCATTTCCTAGATTCACTGTTTATTCGCTTCAGTGTTTTGATTCATGTATCATCCTGTGTAATAGCAACATAACTCAGAGGTCCATGGATCAAAACCACAATTCTGCTACCATATTTTGTGGTGGTGATAAATTTTCCAAGACATAAGATGAAACAGCAGTTGGAGCCCTTACTAACTACACACCATACCAACTATAGTCCACTAAGTATACACTGCTGGTTGCTCTTGAAAATCATTATTACAACACTAAAGTAATAGCAGCAACACAAATAAAAATACAACTGAATACAATAACTTGACATAAACACATTACAGATAGCCTGGCTAATAACAGTACAACTCACTTTTTGAGCCTCTGTCAATGACAGGTGATACTCAAGAACTCTGTCCAGCCAGAGCAGCAGTTTACACTAGAAACTCCCAACTCAAATTTTTCACTTAACTGCAAATTTTCCTTTCACTGTTAATACCATTTCTTTCTATTTTCCAGCCATTTATCCACATTCTCATACACCTAACAATTATACTTCTGCAATAACTGAATCACACAAAAAGTCCTGCAAATGACAAACCAAACCACCTGTTGTGGTAAAACACATGCTGGGAAAGGTCAAGTTCCTATTAACCACTTCTCACTTCCTTCCCCATTTTCTGCCTCTCCCCCTCCCCATGCCACAACCAATGACACAGTTGCAACCTTGTTCAACTGAAGGAAGTTATGACAGCCTAGTTCAGACATATTTATAGTTACGAATATGCACAGTTGTATACTAATACCACTCATGCCACCCACCAACTACATCACTTTATCTCACTGGTGTGAAAATTTGAAAGAGGTGATATAGTAACAGAGTGGCATGCTCATATAAAGCAGGAAAGCCTGAGCCTTTCACTGAGGGGGACACTTGTTTGTTACATAGCAATAGGGGGAATATGGTGCTCTTACACTCAGTAATGGTTGGTACAAGAAACCTGCCATGCCAGCACTGGGAGGTACTTTCAGGTTAGGAGATGCACTAAAAAGGTTGAAAAAAATGTACAGATTCCTGCAAAGCATACAACCTATGCACAGCTGATCAGCAGTGTACTGCAATTGGTTTTTTATGCACCCATTTCTGGACAGTCATCTGATAACATTTCCTTGTCCTTCATCAATGCAGTTACTGCCTTCCCTAATGATTCAACATCTTCAGCACAGATCAACAGCTGATGTGTTCCACACACTGCAGGTACCTCTCGACAATAAGCAACATGGGGTCCAATTAAGTTATGTCTGCAGTTCATGACTGAACACACACTCCCCCATCAAATGAGGGGGGAACACTTTTTCAATAATTTGGTGACCTTCACATGCTATGTGGAAAAACTTCAAATGCTGGGAACTTTACAGTCAGGAGGGGCATGTGGAATATATAATATGGTATCTCCACCTTCCCCTTACTCTTACAGTATTAAGTATGGGCTACTAATAATGAAGTGTATTTCAATCACAATTCTATAAACTGGAATTCTGTGTATTTCTCAAAAAATGTCACTGGCAAAGAAACACTGCAAGCTTCTCACTGACAATCTTCCATTCTTAAGAAATAGTGTAAGCCCTAAAATTAGATTATAATTGCAATATAATTTTTACTAATAATTACTTATGGTAATTTTAGTATTTTAATTTCATAATACAAAATACATTTTTCTGGAAGTAATAAGATTTTACTTTTAACAGGTGGTTTGCAGTTTGTTAAGAGTTCACAGATTTTCAAATGACCTTCAGCAATAAAAGGTTGCTCCACACTATTCTAGGACTTCCTTATTGGCATACTCTACAGCACACCCGAAAACAAGGAATTCCCTCCTTTCAAATTCCTTTGAATAAGAAATCCATCAGCAAAATATTTCGAAACACAAACAATGTTATACAAACATATATACAGGGTGTCCCAGAAGGAATGTGCCAGATTTCGGGAGAGTGTTCCTTATGTTAAAGTATACTGATATAACCCAAAACACCTATATCCAAAGTTGAACGGTTATGGAGATAATGGCCAGAGAAGTTTGAAACTTAGACAGCTGTTACACACTTACTGATTACCAAATGCATATTAAAACTGGCAGGAATATGTGGTTTCTGCAATATTAATATCTGTACTTAACATGTAATTAACGTATGAGTGACATAAAGCCATTAAATTGAACTACATAAACACTCGCATTAACGCCGTAGTCGTCCTTAGGGTTCCAAGCACTTTACATGGCGCA
>Ga0123352_10013984_pt1 | contig 12762 bp, 6 predicted proteins | sample TergutLab28metaG_FD_89700 | JGI IMG/M metagenome (GOLD analysis project Ga0123352, IMG submission 89700) | Labiotermes labralis P1 segment gut microbial communities from Petit-Saut dam, French Guiana - Lab288 P1 | ecosystem: Host-associated > Arthropoda: Insects > Digestive system > Gut ... | reverse complement strand
TGTGAGTGCGGTAATGAACCTTCGGGTTCCGTGAAATGCGGGGAATTTCTTGACTAGCTGCAAACCAGTTAGCTTCTCAAGAAGGACTTTGCACCATGGAGTAAGTAAGTAAGTAAGTAAGTGTTCAGATCACTGTACTTCGACCCAACAAACCCACAACAGAAAGCTGCATAAGGGACAAGCATAGAACTACGACTGTTCCATAGCTAAAACATACTTCCTCTGCTACATATCATTCACAAAGATACATCTTTCACGTTTACACCAATAACTAACATTTTACACTGGATTGCTTACTTTTCCTTCATATTTACTGATTTATCGCGTACCTCCACAGAAACTCGCGTCGGATAATCACTGACATTGACAAGCGTCTGTTTCGGTTCAAGTGAAGCGTGAGACGGGAAGAAGTCCCTTGCTAATGGCCCGCACACCGCTTAGATGTCAAACTGCAAGAAGCATTAGTGCTCTTCTTCTGGCGGATTTTCTGTCAGGGAAGTATTCTTACATCAACCTCAAGAAAGGCGGCGTAAACCCCAACGAAGGCTGTTTTCAGCGTCGAAATTAACTTCATACCGTTGTCTAACATCCCATAATGTCACCTGGAGACATGCTGCGCGACAGCTTTGTTTTAATGATCGCATCAAAACAGATGCCTATACAGGGCGTGCTGATAAGTCCTTAGCCCGACCTACTTCCCGATGTCGTAGGAAGGAATCGATCGTGTCGTTGGAAGCCAATCTACTGTTCAAATCACATAATATATGATTGCTGCAGACTCTTATTAACCTTTAGAGGGATGAAAGGCAATTTAATTTTCACGAAAGAATTATCAATTCGGGCTAAGGACTTATCAGCACCCCGGTATCTGTAGAAAGCTTCACGCGTTCAGGCACCGCGTGCAGAAGTAGAGGATATCTTGCGCACTTTTGGCATTTTATGCAACGTAGATCGGTAGTTACGACGTTTCGGAACTTATCGGTCCCATTTTCAAGGGCCAAGGAAAGAAACGACGCCTGACTCTTGAAGATGAGACCACCAGGTCGCCCTCATTGCTGCTAAATAACTACCAATCTGCGCTTCGTAAAATCCCAGAAGAGCTCGGATCTCATTTAAACCAAAACTGATGGACAACAAGATTGTGGCAAATTTCACATATTTTCTACTGTGCAAAATACAACCCACTGCCACACTGTGCATGAAAAATTGAGGGGGAATAATATGCCTAAGAGGGACTTGGAGACACATTTCTTGCCCAGACCAGTAACTAACACTGCAGTGCTAACAACCGGATAACCAACGTGTTATTCAGCTTTTATTAAACTGAGACTTTTTATGTGACTGAAACTTATAAGAGAATAGAAGATGACACTCAAAGTTGTCACAGGCGCCCAGATGAGACTAATGACCAATTCCCCCCCTCCCCCCCTTGTGGCGCTGCGGTCCAACGCGGGCCATGGCCTCCTCATTCTTGAGGTTTCTAGATCACACACAACGACGCATCACAGTCGGTAGGACTCCTCTGGACGCGCGATCAGCGCGTCGCAGAGACCTCTACCTGACAACACACAACACTCACAACAGAGAGACATCCATGCCCCCGGTGGGATTCGAACCCACAATCTCAGCAGGCGAGCGGCCGTAGACCTACGCCTGGAAAAATCAAAACGGTACAATTCTTAATTAAAGACTGTTAATTTCGCGAAGCCAAAGAGCTAAACTAGTAAAACAAAGTGAAAGAACGAAACACACAATCAGCGACCGAAATAATTCATTGTTGAATGTGCACAATTTTTACACCAAAATGGATGATTATTCTTTCAATATTTTTATCAGTCTATTGTGGGGGGAAAAAATAACCAGTTGGACTGCAAACATTACTCCATGGTGCAAAGTCCTTCTTGAGAAGCCAACTGCTTTACAGCTAGTCAAGAAATTCCCCGCATTTTATGGAACCCGAAGGTTCATTACCGCACTCACAAGCCTCCGCCACCTGTCACTATCCGGGGCCAGCACAATCCAGACTGCAGACATTATCCACAAAATAACCCGCGAATATATGCATTACAACAATTCAGACTCCTAAACAGCGAGACAGAAAACAACATAAAACTATATAAACTTGTACCCTTGCTTTAGTTTGGAAATGAGCGAAATAGTCAATTTGGCGTCAAAACATTTCTCAATATACTGAAACTCCAAACTATCAATCGCAAAGAGATAAAATTATTTATCCGCCGGTTCCTGAGAGAAAGCGCCCCTTTTAAATTCCTGTAATCATTTACTGTATTTCAGGAACATTCTTATAAAATCATCAGGAAGTGGAAGAAATGCCAGGTGCATGTGTTGGTAACTAGATATGAGGAGTTCTAGAATTAAGGCAAATGTCTTGGAAATCATATTTACCTGACTCAGGTTTAACATCTTTCACACTCCCTAACACCTAAGCGCAAACAAAATGGAATATGCTATTACCTCTATGTATAGCCATTCCAACAGAAGAAAGCAGAATTCTCACATTTGGTACCAGAAAAAGTCGACAAAGTAAAAATAGACCTTCAGTGTACTGGTGGTAACGAATGTTAACCAAATTAGTTAACGTCGTTCAGTGAATACTCTCACGGATAAAAGAAGTTCGAAAATTGTGCGCCAAAAATAACACACGGCGCATTCGGTAGGAGTCTTTTAACTGGATTGAAGTCGGTGACACTTTAAATGTCGTCTCCCATTCTGCACTAATTCAATGATACGTCAAAAAACTTATTTTCTCTACTCATTACCTTACGTGCCTTAGCTTGAGTGACAACACAGTAAACAGACGTCACCAAAGTAAGTCTATTCACCAGTGTCCGCACGAGTGTGGTGAGACTATGTCAACCTTGGAAAAGAGACATGTCAAAAACAAGTCTATAATTCTGAAACAATCTTTTCTGTCAACATCTAAGGTCATGTTTGAAAACTATCGGGGTTCTGAAAATCTAAAACGCCCTCAGATCTCATATGGCCCCCTTGAAAAAGTGCAAGTGTAGAATGTTAAGTCAATACAACCAAATTAATCGCTAAAACACTCAAATACAACATGAAAACAATGTCCTCTCCGGTGTTCTCCGATAACGGCAACAGCATTACTTTGTATGCAGGCTGCCAAGCTTCGTCCGCTTGTCCTGATTACAGTTGGAGACATAAATGCGGGAGTATTTTCTATCCAATGCTCCGTCATTTTTTGAAAAAGTGTTGTTTGGAATATTCGCAGGCTTGGCCCATTTATACTTCTGGTAACAGCAACATGCAGATCCAGCATCTGTGAAACGATATGTGCAGGAGAAAACAGAAATACTCGGAGAAAACCCTGTCACATTGTCACTTTGTTCAACACCAAACCCACATGGAATCTTGTGGAATCCGAATGGGGCCTTCGAGATGACTGGCCAGCGACTGGCTGCCCCAAGGCATCAGTCAGAGCATCTAGAGATACACTTCGTACCTCAAGAAGAATAGTTTGCATCCACTAAAAAGGCAATGCGGTGAATGTTGCGTAAGGAAATGACTGCTGTTCATTGTAAAAACTATAAGGAATATACAAATATAGAGCGCGCAGAAAATACCGAGGTTTTGTTGTTAAAAGTGGCGATACGTGCACTAACCACCAGGTTTTAAAAATTAAACACATCTCCAGCCCAACAAGACGCTGAAGTTCCAACAGTAACCAAAACGTAACCTGCCACTATTCTTCATATGTGGAGACATTTGGTATAAGGATTGTGTCACAAAAACTTGTGACATGTGCAATATTGCACATTTCCGTGGAACTATGTTATATATAATACTTAATACAGACTTGATGAACCATGCTTTTATCAATTATTACTCCGAGAAGTTTCGGCCTTAGTTCTTGGCCATCTTCATGGAAAGTGATTTTTAATATAAATTTTAAAACTTTGTCAAGTTTAATAAAGAATGCATTTGTTGGTGTATGAACTTTATAGATATCAAAATGCACGGTACAACGATAAAAATTTAAAAAAAAACTTTATACAATTTTATATTGTATAAACAAATTTCATTTTAAAAACCTTATTTGAAGGATTTTAATGTTAGAATTTTGATTGCAATTTTAATAATATATGCAAATCGCTAAGAATTAAATTTAAGCACAAGCTGCGCATATCGAAAAAACCACGAGATCCCTGAAGACATCCAAGAACTAAAGCCGAAACATGCAGAAGCAATAATTAATAAAAAAAACCTTGTGCAGTAAGTTAGTATTAAGTATTATATATGTAAAGACATGCGTGTTTATTCAGAACTTCTGTCCGATGTAAATTTACGACACACACATCTTATTTGCTTGGCACATTAAACGCCGGCGTTTACAACGACTAAGCGTGTGATGTGTTGGACACTCCGTTCTTCAATCAGTATTACAAAATAATACACGGCGCTTCTGACAGGAAAATGGGAGTCGAGGCACTTAAATGCTAGTTTTAGTGATGGTTTTGTATGTAGCTGATCTCGTACTGGCAGCTCTGAAGTGTTAATACCAACAGCCAATAATGCGATCCTAGTGTTACTTTCACTACTATATGGGACGTACTACGACAGTAAAGTTCTTTCACATTACACGTAATGATATCTGAACCACCTTCATCCGTGAATACACAAAACTGTAATGCTCAGAGAAAGCAGATGTCCAGATGCTAATGTGGACGGACGGACAAGGCGAAACCAACAATCACATGTCCATATTGCCACACACTAACAGCACCCGAGGCAGTATTATCCATTTCATTACAACATTTATTCTTTAAAAGGTAAAAGTCGTGCCATGGCTCAGGCGATAGTTTCCGGCCTCTCACCGCGAAGGACCGGGTTCGAACCTACGCCATTTTATGAAAAATTTGTGGTCTCGGCCTACTTCGGTTTTTTCCAGTACCATTGCACCAGAGATTCATATTCTTCATTTATTACCAAAGGTACATAATCTCTGTACCTTAAGTGTCGTTAAATATACACCACACACACGCACGCACACACACACACACACACATGAATTACGGCCAAATTCAGGGCAGACCAAGAACGCTTCAAAACATCATTCCCTGCTTCGCTTCTTGGATACGAGCAACTATCAGTTAGGCTGTGAAAATAAAACTGTCTAAACTATGCCCACTTTCTTGTACGTAACGAAATTTGAAAGCGAATATTTACTCAGTGTATTTTCAACATAGCGGACTACAGGGAGCTACATTGCCGGCCTTGCAACACGCAAGCTAGGATGCACTCGAGGCCGATATATCAATGGCAACTGGGCGCGCCACATTGCGACCAACAGCACAACGCCTTACAAACGACGGCGCGCATCAGGATTCACGAGAGAGCAGAACTCCCATTGGCCACCACATGCAGCTGTTTCCTGAGCTACCACAACATGGTACGGAGTATGAGAATAGTCAAAGAGCAAGATCACACAAATAACCGGGGTATGAGAAGCGCAAGGTGCACACGTTGAGGGTTCAAATAATACTAGGGGTACAACTGCCGTCCTTACTTTTCACCCAAAATATACGTTGTGCCACTGTTTTATTTAGCAGAAACCATCCCCAATAAACCGGGGTTCCCATACTCCGCTTGTCCGTTACCTTCCACCCGTTAAATCATATTCCATGTTTAAGACAGATAGGCAGATAGTCCCCCCACATCGATTTCATACGTAACTTTGTCCCAAGTCTCAGCATCATTAAGGCAAAACTATAATTAGAAAATGCCAATCACGAGCCAAAGTATGAGAATCGTGTTGACACACAATGGTGACGGTGAAAGCACGCATGTTTTGATTGGTATCACTCGATCTTAAGAAACAATCCTGGTAGTTTCAACTGCTGCGACGTTAAGGGCATAAAGCTTGCACCAAACACTGAGAGATTTTCTTAATTATTCAAGACAGTGATTTAGTTGTAAGATTCAACTGCGCGACAAAGCTAACAGAACTCGCCGAAAATATTCAACACAGTATTCATTGTTGGTTACATTACAATTATATATATACACCGACACTCAGAATATATTTCCTGTGTAGCTTTACTACCCCCAGGAGTGCTAACGGAAGCCATCCCTACAAATCAATTTTAAGGAACGACACTAATCACAACTGTGGCCTGCAGCGGCTGTATAAGGGTTGTACAAGGCTTATAAATTTAGTAGCTGACGGACATGTCAATGGCGTGTTTTATAGGTGCTCAGGAATATGGACGTTTATTATCTTCCGAATACATGAAGGCATGAACCTACTAGTTAATTTTTAATCTTCATCCAAATTCGATTATATCAAATTTCCTCTATTAGACAAGACTGATAAATAAGAATATTTGACACAAAGGTCTAAGATTTTATATCCCCACACTGAACTTCCTTGACATATGTGCATATCCTGGATAGTTGCATTCATAGTAGTTGTCTGCAATGAAAGATGCACCAGTAACAGGTTTACACGTTTATTTTGAATTTGTTTATGTTATTTATGGTACGGACCCACTTCATCATTAAATAATATAGGTATATGCAAGTATTAATTGCGATGCAGAAGTCAATCGACATGTACATAAATCTCAATTAATTTATCCCTCATACTCCTACCTATCAAATTCACCACTCTTCCTATCATTCCACACTCTGAAGTAAACCTGTAACAACAAATTCTATCACATACGTTTGAGTCGTGATTCGCAATGCGTACCCTTAAATAATGCCCGTTATTAGAACGAAATAAAATCGACCAAACTTGGTTCTTATCGCTGCAGGGACATGCAGGTGCTTGACCAAAAATACATTCGCAGTTATTGCATTGTATGCTGACTAGCTGCTCGACGGCCTTCAATACGACCAACGGAGAACCAACAGCGGCCTACTCTCTCGGTTCCAATTCCTCCTTTGGTTTATGTAATTATGCGATTGGAGAAAAAGAATGATTAATGGATTTTACATTCAAGGGTCCGTGCATCGTGAAATATATGTCACTAATTGTCCAACAAGGTGCAACTGTGTACAGTTTATTTATATCTGTAAACCGGTCTACAAGTTTCGGGTGTTATCTATACCCTTAATTAGGAGTTCATGTCACTGTATCCACAGCATCTCTTCTCGTGAACGTGACTGGACGGGAACTGCAGTTCCCGTCCAGTCACGTTCACAACAGGTTGCAGTTACGGTTTTACTAGTGCCAGATGCTGTGGATACAGTGACATGAGCTCCTGATGATGGGTGGAGATACCACCCGAAACATGTAGAGCGGTTTACAGATATAAATAAACTGTATATAGTTGCATCTTGTTGGACAGTTATTGGTATATAATGATTAATGTCTCCCAAGTCAACTCACCTACAACGGTTATTCATCTACCGAGGTATTAAAGAAATCGGAATAAAACTTGACACAACTAGCAAGATATATTCAATTTCTCGGCAGTCTCCACATAAATCATTTAGGACTTTCGTAAGCATAATCTTAATGTTCGTTTGTTACATACATAAATCCACAATTTATATAAGCAAAAACAAGATCCTACATTACAATACAACTTGCACAAAGTATCTGTAGTCAAAATAACATATACATGTAACTGAAAAAGTCACAATCAGGCTATGATATGTACCTATCTCAACAGCACAGAAGCTAACTGCTTACATTACGTTTGTACAGAATGTCCAGCTTAATTACAGCTTAAATCAGAGAAGCTGTAATTATGATTTAAGACTGTCTACATATCTTCAGTATCAACTGTGAATTATACGACATAATCACACATACTTTCATGTGTTAAAAATTGTTCACATATAAAGGAATTTGAGGTAAGTTCTCTTTTGAAATATTTAATTTCAAAACCACAACATGAGGCAAAAATATCTACTTCCAGAACCCATCCTGTAGTTGGCAGGTTCATTTAGGAATCTAGGAAGTGTGTCTTAGGGGAACTTAAGATCACCACGTGCGCGTGCATGCTTATAGTAAGATCTTAAGTTCCCCTAAGACAACCTGAAGATGGCCAGTACAGGCCGAAACATGTAGTTGTCCATTATATAGTCATTAAATACACCTCGTGTGACACAGTTGTGTTTGACTACATACACTTTTCCAAGTTTATTTAGGAAAGCGTTGGAAACGGCCTGTCCAGCGAGCTTAATCAGAATAATAGAAATTGGCTACACTATTTTAGCCGCGTTCGCAAAATTACGAAAAGCTGCTATCAGCATAGTCACGTCTTACCTTCCCTCTGTCCACACGGAACAACTCTTCCACCTGAACGGATTTTCATGGAATTTAATACGAGTATTTAAAAAAAAAATGTCGAGAAATTTTGTTTCATTAAACTCTGACTAAGATAACGGGCACTTTACACGAGGAACAATATACATGTTTGATCACATCTTACTCAGCTCTTCTTAGAATGAGGAATGTTTTGGGCAAACGTTGCAGAGAAAATCAAAACACAATTCACGTTCAGTAACTATTTTTCGAAAATCGTGCTGAAACAGAGACGGCCTTCTCACTGCAAACGGATACATTACTTCATTGTGTTTCATTAAATACTTCGAATCCGAAACATAAAAAGGTAAATGTTTAGGCAACAATATTTACTTCGAAAAAGACCGAAATAAAATACTATATTTTTTTATGTATTACAATATATAATTTGCCCTGAATTGTAATGTTGTGAGAAAAAGGACGCTACACACTGCTATGCAGAAACGACCTGTCGGGGAATAAGTCTACATTATTTTACATTACATTTCCTTATGTATACACTACAGATGTATGAAAAAACTCATTCTTGTGTGGGGGGGGGGAGCGTTTGTCTTAAAAATCGACAAAGTACATTTTCAGTTTTATTCAAGGCAGGGAGTAAAATTCACCGACTGGGACCGAAAGTAAGGTTTCCCGGTGCTTTAAGCAAAGTGATATCAAACTGCATGGAAACTGGTTAGGACGTTTTTCATGAAACCCCTCTCATAAAAGTAGGAAGCTCAACACAACACAGAAAGCTGATCTCATTAGGATGCATAAAGTTTACTTGAAATATTTTTGGATAATTTTTGATGTAGTCATAGACATTGTAAGAATGGTTTTTGTAATCAGTTCTTATCTTCAGTAAATCAACTCCATATTCAAAAACGCATTTGGAAATATTAGTACTCTGTGGGGTGGTCTGGATATTATCACCCTTATTTAATAACTGAGAGTCCTTATGTCTCTTTTCTCCATATTTGACCTCGGAAACTACTTAACCAGCTTCTGCTACATTCGGTATTTTGGATTTGCACTGCAATCATGTGCGAACTTCCATTCCGTCCGCAAAAGCACATACCTGACGAAGGATTTCAAAAGTTTCACATTTTTTCGCCCTCAGAATGAGCTATTCGTGATGATTTTGAGAGCGTACATGACAAACAACACACACATACATACATACATATACACATGCACATATCCACAACCACAGTCATTCATGTGCTCTTGCATTCCAAAAATCTTTTGCAGGGGCAAATTACAGAAAAGTATGGCATCTGTCGTAAATGTGGCCGAGGTCCTTACACGAACGCACAGTTGCGAACGTTATTATAAGAAATCGTACGAAACCTAAGACAGCATTTACTAGATTAATACTGTTATTTTTTATTAATTAGTATTACTTTTTTAAAATAGCAAAAACAATGTTCAGAAGTTGTACAAATAACAGGCATCATCCGGACCTAGGCATTATATCCAAGATCCTACCCATTTCAAAATTCTCCTTTAAGTCTAAACGGTTTCGTTAAAGTTGTCGACTCTGACACGTTTATTCTCCTACACCCTTCGAAACCCAACGATGTTGCTTCTGCAACTACAAGCCTTCAGACTGATAAATCTGTGATCAAACCGTTCAGTGAATGTGTTCTGTATAACCAAGGCTCAGGTTAGCTAGCTTGTACTAAAGTCGGACAAAGCGTCAGGCACCCTCATTTTGTACCAATCAGATTGCACGGTTAATTATAATAGTCTCGCAAAGTATGGCTGTAGATTACGGGCCGGGATAGCGTAGTCGGTATATCGACTCACTACGGGCTGGACGGTCCGGGGATCGAATGCCGGTGGGGGGCGAGATTTTCCGCACCCGGCCAGGGGGCCCATCCAGCCTCCTACAAAATGGGTACCGGGTCTCTTTCCCGGGGGTAAAGCGGCCGGGGCGTGGCGTTGACCACTCAACCCTATGTAGCGCCGGGGTTAAAGAAACAGTAGAGCTATACCTCTACTCCCCTCTGGGCCTTGTTGGCCTGTTCTAGGGTGAACTTTACCTTTCTTATGGCTTTGGATTAGTTCGTCGGTTGTCCACCAGATACCGCATGTACTCCAGTCTCCCAGCATGCGACAAGCTAGCTCAAGTAAACAGATGGTCAAAGCATAATCACGTGGCACCAGCGAAAACAAACTGCCATACTTGTGTGACACGATGTGAAGGAGCGGAGGGAAATGGAATGGTTCGGCGCAGTAGCACAGAGAATGGTCCTACGCAGGCCGAGTTTAAAATGATGAAAATGAAAGGTTACAAGAAAAACATTTCAGGATTTCTGTGGCGTTTCCTTCTTTGCACTGAAAGAAATGCTATTCGTAACTGCGTTTACGTTAAGCTGCTAACACAGGAACGTATTAAGCATAGAGAGATATGATGCCGACTGGTGCATTGCGAGTTGACCAGCGAGTTACAATGGGGCAGTGTGCACGCAGTGTGACGAATTGCGACCTTTGAAATAGCGAGCTCGGAAAAGGGTTCGTTCAGGCTCCGAAATTAACCCCAAACTCTACTTTCTCCTAAATTTTCGTAGCTGACCCACCTCTCCCCCAGAAAGTTAGGTATAACGTAAACATTTGTGGTCCGATATCTAGTAAAACGTGCCTATCCTCGAAGCTCAAAATAATATTAAATGTTCTTGGAGCATTTCTAAATAACTCATCCAAATACTACAATTTACGCACTGAAAATCAACAGCAAGTAGCGCGACTGTGAAACCTAAATATATCGGTTTTCATCTGGGCAAAAACAGAACGAAGTAGGGCACAGGTTGGGTAAGATTAACATATCTTTCGATATAACGCCCAACCACCATTTTAAATGTTTTAACTACATATAGTTATGCAATACACATATCTCCTCCTTATGTAACTGACTTGCTAGATTTTGTGTATTTTATCAATGTAAACACAGTGGGATCCAAACGTGTACACAGCATCTGTTGACTCGATCTGTTAGAAGGTCTGATGATGGCCGTTTAATAAGTTCGAAACATGTAGCCTCGTATAGAATAAAATAGTTGTACTGACGTATATTAATTACTGTTTTAGTATGTAATTATTTTACCGACTGCTATAATATTATACTATGAATATAAGGCATTAGTAGAAATATACGTTTCGAATAGGGAATACTTCGGACACAGATGCATCACATTAGAATATTCTGACTATTTCTGAGAGATGGTTCGTCAAGAAGAATGGCCTAAGAAGGGTCACTGTATACACGCCAAGCCCACCCACCCCCACCCCCCTGGGCAGAGAATAATACGTTTTCTGAATAACTGGAGCAGACAGTACTGTCTTCAGGCTTTCACCAGCTAGCTGTAAAAGCTCAGTACAATAAACACGTATCGGTGCCAAATAGTGGCATATTACCCCCTTATTAAATACAGTACCACCGGATCGGTTGTTTCAAAAACCTTTAAAAATCGGAAAATGAAAATGAAACGACTACGAACTCCAATATCCAACCGTTCTTAGAGGAAGTACAGTCGTCACGAAATGTGTCGTCCAGTAGTACAGCCCATGGTACAGAAACCGAGTGTCATGTGTCGAAATCAGAAATTATTAGACGTGCAAAGAGATGGAAGTAATTTGACAGTAATTAAAAAAAAATGGGTTTTACTCAAGATGGTGATAAAACATCTCCACGTTCGGTGTGCATAATCTATACTGCAGTTGCACCAAATAGTTCTATGGCGTCTTTCAAGTTAAAGGTTTAGTTTGAAATAAAACACAGATAACATACATTTAAGTCCCTTTATGTTTCTTCCTATGTATATTAAATAAAAATGTCGTCATGACAACATATGTGCATACGAAATTCAAGACAGGCAATGCAAGTATAAACGTAGCACTGAGGCGCGTTCCCGTAACCACTATTGTCGTGGAAAGGCAAAAGCATTGCAAAGTCTTAGTGTCTGTCTGTAGCCTTCGTTATCTAGCATGTAATGGGTATGCCTGTCCGGCTCTACCACATTTATCCGAATTATGTTTGCACCGAAAGCTGTGGACTGAATTTCTGATTCGAACCCAACACGCAAAGGGCTACCTTTACCTTACATAAGACTCAACTGCTAGCGTGCCTTCGAGGTGGTCCGTGAGTAAGAAACCGTAGTTCTCGAGTGATCACCAACAAAATCCTATTGGACCAATTGGATAGAACAAGTTCTTTAGTAATGTAGGTCTATCACCCACGTGTCGTTCGCGAAAGGAAGGTAGGAAGGACACCTATCTACAGGGAGAGTCTCTCACTAGAGGCCCCAAACTATTGTCTATGTATACAGTCGAACAGCGCGGGTTTCTCATTCGTAAATACTGGCAAACAGGTTCATTTAAAGCATGCCAGACGGCATTTCGAACGGAATTTGGTGATAGACGTGCACCATCGAAGTGCTGCATCCAGAAATTGGTTAAAAGGCTAGAGACAAGGGGAAGCC
>Ga0123352_10013983_pt1 | contig 12762 bp, 9 predicted proteins | sample TergutLab28metaG_FD_89700 | JGI IMG/M metagenome (GOLD analysis project Ga0123352, IMG submission 89700) | Labiotermes labralis P1 segment gut microbial communities from Petit-Saut dam, French Guiana - Lab288 P1 | ecosystem: Host-associated > Arthropoda: Insects > Digestive system > Gut ... | reverse complement strand
TTTTTGTTGGCTTTATGTTTTCATTGTGTAAGGATGGTTTACAGAAAGGTAGTAAAGTTCCCCCCAAAGGGGGGGGGGGGGTAATAGGTATAGCTCTGCTCTTTCTTTAATCTCAGCAATGGTTGGGAGTGGGTGGTCAAGGCCACATGCCCACTGCTTTACCACCTGGAATGACATGGTACCCATCATATGGAAGGCCAGTCTGACGGGTGTGGAGGATTGCACCTGCACTGGGATGTCCAGCATGTAGAATAATGTAATATTATACAAACCAGAAATATGGCAGTGGGCCAGGATAGCACAGTCGGTGTAGTGACTCGCTACCGGCTGGACGGTCTGGGGATTGAAACCTGGTGGGAGCAAGATTTTCTGCACCCGTCCAGACTGGCCCTAGGGCCCACCCAGACTCCTATACAATGGGTACTGGGTCTTTCCCAGGAGTAAATTGGCTGGGGTGTGGCATTGATCACCCACCCTCATCTAGTGCTGAGGTTAAAGAAAGAGTAGAGCTATACCTCTACTCCACCTCTGGGCCTTCGCGGCCTGTTACGGGGTGAACTTTACCTTTACCAGAAATATGGCATGGTATGTGTGTCAAAAATTACTTAACAATGGGTACACTACTTACGAGCTCTCCAGTTTGAAGCAAAATTTTCTCCAGAGTAGAAGAAATGAATTACGGAGTAGGCTTTCAGTGCTGACTTATATACTTAGGTAATTTTTTTTTCAGATTTTAGTGTTAGAGGGAAGGGCAGTGATTAATTTGATTCCTTTATATTACATATTTTTCTTGTAACAAGTGAGGTGTTGGAAATGACCTCCTTGAAATTTTCATACATGCTTGACATGTGGTGAACAGGTTATTAAATCAAGTTGGAAGTTCTTGTATAGACATTTCTGACACTGCACAGCAAGTTTAATGGCATCTGCATGACTCACACTGCCAATCTTGTCAGTGTGTGTACAGTTATGTTGCTTCACCGCAGTCACACAGTCCAGTTTAATCTGCTATCTGCCACAGATGTGTGAAGCACAGTTGTAACATGCATTTGTTTTGTTCATTCCTATTGCATACAGTTTAATGCAGAGGGTTTTCACTGTGGAGACCTTTATAAGGAAGAAATCCTTTGCAAAGTGCCATAGGAAATTTAGATTACATTTTCCCAATGTTACAGTTCCTTCAAAATCAAGCATGCTTGAGAGGAGTAGGAAGTCATTTCGATTACTTACTCTGAGATGTATTAAGTTATGTTACGCGTGTTATGTGCAGGAGTGTAAGGCCATTTAGTTTCCCATGCATCTAGCATCAATTTTCAGTTTTAAGTTGAACTCACCGTAGTGCAGTAGCATGATCTGATAGCCCATTTATAACTGGCTTAATAAAATAATGATCCATCCTTGAAGTCTATATTCAGATATTATCAGGGGCAGATTTGTAGTTGTTTCGAATCTGTATTATGAAATTTACAGTTGACATGAGATGAAAGGATGGTAGTAGGGAAGTCAGACATTCTTGACATTAACTTTCAACAAGGGAGTCTGTATTTATGTTATCATGCATGACAGATTCTGCTTTGGTTTTATAATGAAAATTTATAACTATGTGTAACATTCCTAAGAAATGTTCAGAATCTCTTTTTGGTGCTTGTATTTACCTGAAACATGTTGTAGAGTTCAGATCTAAGTTGCACTGCACGCAGGGCTCAGTGTCTTGTTCTTGACAATGAAGCTGTATGTCTGTGTGTTGCATTTCAGGCTCCTTTTACAAGGGGACACACTCCTCCTTTTGCCACGTTTGTCTGCAGAAGCTATCTCATAAAGTTCATTTTTAACTTTTCACCGGCAACTTTTTCTGTTACTTTCATATAGTTCTCCATTAATTGTATGATGTGTTGTGTGTGCTGCTCATTGACAGAGGTTAATAACTCATCAGTTTTGTTCAAAGTCTCTCGTCTTTTTTTGATAAATGGTAAGATGGTTGTGGCTGTTCTAAATTTTGGCTCCCTTATTTGCAGTTATTTGAGCATATGGTAAGTGTTAAATTTGTATGCAGGCTTTGACCTTAAAAAAGACCTAGATCTTGCACCACTGAGGACAGGAGTCTTGCCGGAATCTAGTGGACACCTTGTCTTGTGTACACTGAGTTGCACAACTTCCCTCTACCTCCAAGAGTAAGGTGTGATCATGTCTAGATCTCTCATACCTGCATATCTGTTTAAGATTGGTATGTCCGTTAGTTTAGTGTATGATCTGTTACTGACCTAATGTGCATATTCAGGCCACATGTTAGCATTCATCCACTTGCTCAAATGAGGCCCTCATGATGACACTCCAAATGGCCAACAAGCCTAGCATTTGTGTGAGCGCTATTTTCGGCAGTGTTGCTGAACTCTTCTCTGTCTTCTAATTGATGTCCCTTTGAACCGGTGATGAGCAACCTTATTTGGCATGAGGGTCAACTCAAGAGAATAAGAGTCTTTACAGGCTGCGCTGTAAATAATGCCTATGTTTTGTACTTACGTATCATTAATGGTAATATCATGTTGTCGATACAACAAATATTGGGGCAGTAAAAGGTGTTTGAAATTTACCTTTACAAACTTGAATTAAGCATAAACAATTCAAAATTAAATCTTACGTGATAAGTCCTTACTTATATCTCTTTTGTAATAAATCCTTAGTGCAGTGAATGAAGAACATGTAAATAATTTTTTGTTCTGTTTGTCCTTTTCCTTGTACTTGTTTATTCACTGTTCAACACTCTTCACGAAAAAAGAACTTCACTGAGAAAATTGACAGTGCTTATGAGTCACTAAAATGTTAATGTCTGGAGATATTTGAGAAGTTGCTACATGAAGACAGCTCTAATCTTTCACCATTGAGTCTATTTTCATTCTGTTCTTCACAGTATTCATCTCTCAAAAACATAAGTGCTACCTAAACGGCTTATCAGTTGTAGTGTGTGGTTGCTATGTGCTGGAAACTTAACAGGAGGCAAAAAGAGTTTACAGCAGTGAAGACGTGTAGCATCACATAATTACTTTTTAGGTTTTTGCATGAATGCAGATAAAATAATTGTTCGCCAAATCTCGTATCTTTTTTCGTGTTTCTGAAATTAGATGGTGGGCTACACAGCGAGGCAGACTGGCCACATGTCTTTCATCTACTGTAAAGGCAGTTGCTTTATCCTGCCAATTTAATGACTTGCTCATCTGTAGGATCTTCACATAGTGTTATGAAATTTTTAATGGCATTGTCAACTGTAGTTAGGCTTGTATATGTGAACTTCATCCTCTGGATGTTGTAGTCCGAACACCCCCCCCCCAGTAGCCATGGGATAGAAGACTGGGTGGACCACAGAGTTGCTCTGTGTGTGGTGGTGAACGGAATATTCTTGATGAAAAATAAACTTTGATAATGCAGCCTGTATTCCATCACCGTAAAGAAAATGACATCACAAGAACTTAGAGTGAAGTGACCTGATCTTCCCTGATCTTCATACAAAGCTTGAGGAAGTATGGTTGCAATATTTTTAAGCGTGTACATGCATAGATTCCACAAAAAAAAAAATAATTTGAGGGATCAATCTTCAATACACATTGATATTAATGTATGAATACAAAAATAAAGAATTGTTTGAGATCTGTAATGTGTTGTCAGCTGTTTCCCGTGAGCTGTTAAAATAAACGTTAAATTGTGAATTCAATCTCATGCATTGTTTGGTATTAATCTTGACAGTTGAGGTATGAACAGACTTTCAGAAGTCACATTTTCATTTCCTATTACCTCTTTAACAAAATTTAAATCTTTTGTGTTTGTGTTATATTGAAATCCTTCTTCCGGTGCCAAGGTTAAAATGGATGGAGCTATACCTCCCCTCCCTCATATGCCTTTGTCATGTGTACAGGGACAACTTTACCTTTACCTTTTAAATTGTGTTGTGTAATTGTGTTATGTTTTAAAGTATGATAATACAAAAAGCATACATTATGGTACAGTAAATTATGTCGGTCTGTAACTGTTCTGTAAAATGCTCCAGAGTGTAAGACACACCCAGAATTTAGAGGGCAAATTTTACAGGGTTGGTATACTTTTAACTACATACAAGATACAGGCATATTTTAAAACAGCATTTACCATTAATAGTGTTTTGTAATAAGGGAAATTACCACCACCACACCACCACTGTCATCATCATCAGCATCAGTAGCACTATAGCTCTAAGTGGGCCGTAGTATCTTCTAGCATTTTCCACCACCCATCTCTATCCTTAGCTTCTATTGACCAGTTTATAATTTCCCCCTTTCTCATGTCATTCACATCAGTCCTTCCAACTTTAGATCTTTCTTCCTTCCTCCCTTTTTGGCATTTTGACCATGTGTCCTGCAATCATGAAAATCAATAATTCTTTTATTACAATGAAAATGTGCACAATAATTATAGTGCTTGCTTGTGCTGTAGATTGCATGATTATCCATATTGTCAGGAAGTGCTTTCCAAATTACCATGTATGGTTTGTAAGTGTAATTCTGCATCGTTAACCTGTTTTTATGCAAGGAAGTGTACTACCTGTAGTCTCATTTTCTTTGTATTGTACCATGTTTGTTATAGAATTTGAATACCCTTTTATCTTGCAATTTTATGTCAGAATATAATATTTGGAAGATTGTGTAATGAGGTTAATGCTTCTTTCAGAGTGCCTTCCAGAATTTGCTGCGGTTGGCCAGGTTGAAGGACAAGGGGTTTCATTATCATGACCGTGAGTCCGATTTCATAGTTGATTGTACATTATTCTTATTACTATTAAGTTAAGTCAACACCTGGTAAGTCCTGAGGGCCTGAACGACACGGTGTGTAGAATTTAAAAAACATGCATTGTGACCGTACAGTATGAACCAACAGGATGCACTATTTACTTTCAATTTATTTCAATAATTAACCTCCACATGTTTCGAGCAGGCTCACTGCTCATCTTCAGGAGGTATTATTCTGTATGTACAGCAATTGGTATGGGTCATGCTGCAAATAAAGGAATTGTTTAAAATTACTTAAGTATGTATACATGGTCATTAAAAAGCCTAAAACACTTTGTTATCAGTAAAATTTCAGATTATGTTAAAAGGTATTAAATAATGAAATTATTTATTTTATGGATATATCACAATGCATGTTCAACAAAACATTAAAAATGCATTGTAAATTGCCTTTTACATATATATATATATATATATATATATATATATATATATGTGTGTGTGTGTGTGTGTGTACCAGCTCAACAAACACTTTGATACTAAGCAGTTTCCTCCCCACCACCATTGAACAGCACAGCCACCACAATCAGTTTAGCAAAATACGAAAATGTGTAGAAGGAATATGAGTGTCTTTGCTGCAACCGGTGTGGAAGAATGAAAGGTGTAGGAAGCAGGACTATGGAGGGAGGGGGTTCATAGATGGTTTTGCACAGCCATGTACTTTGTCATGACAGACTGCTCTGGCCAACATCACAGCAGTCTACAGGCTTATCCCTATATGCAAACCACCTCATTCGAATCATCTCATAAGGTGTTTATTCACTGACTCCCTTTACAGATATTTGATTGTAATTTTTCGTCTCCCCCATGCAATACCGCATGAATCGAGCATTCAGCTCACCCATCAATAATTAGGCGAGTGCTGTGAGTTACGTTCCTCTACCTTGTAGTTTGGTTTTTGGTAGTTTGTAGGGTTTGTTGTGGTAGAAGATGGGCATTGTTGTGACCATGTTTGTTGTTGGATGTCATTATTGTTGTGTGGTGTTTTCATTATGGCAGACTCTGTGCAGACTTTTCAGCTTGGTTTTGTTTGTATTTTAATATTGTGTAAGGAATTTGAATATGAGAGTTATAGTTTCATTGTATCTGTAAAACTTTTCAGTTTTGTGTTCTAATTTGATGTACTTCTCAGAATATCTTGATTAAAAAATGAAAAGTGTCTTATAATTTCAGAAGAATATCCTTTATGTGTAAGAGTAACATGTGGTGTATTAGAAATATACAATACCAGCAACAGCAGTTTTGGAAGGCTTAAGTTTTTCTTTTCATTTACTTAATCCTTCCGGCTGCACTATGGCCCTCAGGTCCACTCAGCCTGCAACAGAAATGAGTACCAGGAATATTTCCTGGGGGGTAAAGGCAGCCAGTGCATAGGGCCGACAACCAAACGACCCCCATCTGCCAGTTGTCTTCAAATTCTGGCAGCCTCAACCTCCTGGAGCTCTAAGGGCATGTTCAGGCCTGTAATGGGATAAATTTCCAATATGTCATATAGTGATAGCCATTGTGAAGATTGCGTAGCATTGGTGATGGACATATGAATGTGTGTGTGGAGCTTAGGTGGAATGATGACCAGGCAAAACCGTAATACTCAGAGAGAAACCTGGCCTAGTACCACTTTGTCCACCACAAATTCCATCTAGGCTGGCCTGGGGTTGAACCGCAACTATGACATGGCCATTTGTTTGTTGTTTCTTTATAAATTGGCAGGCTGGCTCCTGGAGTTGAAAATTTGACATGCCCTGGTTTAATTGTATGCAAAAGACATTTACTAGATTACTACAAAATACAGTTTCCTAAAAATGAGGGGCCAATTTTTAGCAAAACTGTGTAGTGAAAACATAGTTAGAATGGTTGTGGCAGCAATTTTCTTCATTTAAAACATAATACAAATATATTAAAATACAGTGAGGAACATTGTTATAAATGTTTATATGACTCTTGAGTTGTGCTGTTTGGTTATTTCAAAGAAAGTTTCATTCAAGAGGAATAATTTGAAACCAAGCAGGTTGGCTGAAGCATGAGTTTTCTGACTCATTTTTGGGACTTGTTGAGGTGGGTCAGGCCTCAGCCTAATAAAGGGGTGCAGAAGGAACTCTCAAGTCTTAAGCTTTCTAAATCAATCTGCATACATTTTACTATGTCAACTTCAACTTCTGTATTCACCTCGTTTGTCTTGTTAACTGTCTCCCTTTGAATGCTGAACCCCTACAGTTTCATTCCCACAGTCACCATATCATTGTCATTTCAGTTGGGTCACTTTTTTTGAGATCATCACAAAAACTTATACTTTGTCATCTTCTAGTATTATTTATTATTAGTTAGTAAAGTCAGATTCATTGAAATTGCTGTCTTGCCAGCAGGGATATTTTTTGTGTGCATGATGCTGTCTCCATAGTTTTTGCGTGACTTCTAACTTGTGTGTCCTGCAAAGAGCTCAAAAATTAAGGTTGAGTGTGCCTTTGTAATTGCTGCTGTATGCAAGTCCAGTTGTAGAGCCCAGACCACACGTCAGTTACATCCATGTAGCACCCTGAACAGGGCCCAGAGATGGCGTAGTTACTGACAGCTGTACAGCCATTGGTCGGACTGTACCATACATGTTGCTGCTGAAGAGGAGCTGCTGTCTCTCTGTAGCTTCCTAGGCCTGTATTTGCCCAGCCAGCACAGCACAGGAAGTTGTGGGCTGTTTTTTCTGTTGTAGGGCCATGAAATTGCAGCTCATCAGTGGTGTAGGTCTTATTGTTAGGTTTGTGATTGCTGGTGACATCTAGAAGAAAAACACCTCTGAAGTATGTTCTGAGATTAGCTTGTAGCAGAAGTCCCCATTCTAGCACAGACCAGAAGAATCTGGTGTCTTTCTCTTCCTGTTGCTCCAGTGGCATCCTGATGCACACTTTTTCACACCAGACACATCCATTAGCATGTTGTTACAACAGGAAACTGATATGGTCTTTGGGCATGGCAAAAATAACTGTTATGTCCATCTTAATGGTGATGGGACCATCAGTGAGACAGACATCTTAATTAAGGTCTGTATTTATGTAAACAAAGCTAAATGATTTGTACTCCTCACCCAATATTGTGCAGGTGATAAAAATCGAGAAGAATGAGATGGGCTGGGCATGTGGCACGTATGGGTGAGGAGAGGCGGGTGTATAGGGTCTTGCTGGGGAAATAGGTGGGAAAGAGACCACTGGGGAGACCTAGGAGTAGATGGGTGGATAATATTGGGATGGATCTCCAGGAGGTGGGATGTGAGTATATGGACTGGATTTGGCTGGCCCAGGATAGAGACAGGTGGCGGACGCTTGTGAGTGTGGTAATGAACCTTCGGGTTCCGTGAAATGCGGTGAATTTCTTGACTAGCTGCAAACCAGTTAGCTTCTCAAGAAGGACTCTGCACCATGTAGTAAGGAAGTAAGCATTTATGTAAACAAGTACATCACCAACGAATTGTGCAGATTCTAAATATGTACGCACTTCTACTTGTTATGCCTACTGCCTGTTGCCATCTTCTGGGAGTATCAGTATTTAAAGACCTAACAGTGTTATTATACAGCATGTCAGTTGTGTATGTAAAATTATGTTAAAATTATTGTAGTATGATATGGTTATTAAAATCCGCTGTATCCAAACATCTTGAAATAGTGAAATCTCTTCAAGTGAAATCGAGTAGGAAATCCTGCTGTGAACAATCATTTTCTACACTGAGTACATGATTTTGTGAAGTTTGAGATCTCAAACCACATTTGCAGTTGTATGTTAACTTCCACATCTTTATGTCTAGGATGGCAATTTACTTGAGCTGAAACGTGTAGCAGTTTTTTAAACTTACTCAAATGTGTGATGTGTTTGATGACGTATACTATGGTTTTATTCTGAATCACATTACAATAGCTTGCAAGGACTCCTCTTTTCCTGCTTCTATATGTGGATGTATGTACTGTAGAGATTAGATTATGTTTTATCATATGTAAATATTTCATCGGAATTTTTCGTTGACAATCCATCCGGCCGCACCATGGCCCTGGGGTTGACTCAGCCTCTAACAGAAATGAGTACCAGGAATATTTCCTGGGGGGTAAAGGCAGCCGGTGCATAGGGCTGACAACCTTACCACCTTCATGTGCCGATTGTCTTGAAATCTGGGAGCCTCAGCCTCCTGGAACCCTCAGGGCCTGTCCAGGCCTGTAATTGGATTACTTTTCATATGTAAATATTCTTGTTTTTAAATTTATGTAAGATGTGTGGGTGAAGGAGTGTACACATGTGTGTTTGGGTGCATGTGTGTGGGTGTGTGTATTTGTATGATTTATGTAGTAGGAACTTACACATTATTTTTATATGTGTGTATATGATTGCATTTCATTCGTAGGGAGTTTATGTATGTAAGGTTTGTTCCGTACCAAAATATTATTTGTATGTGTGTGTGTAAATGTTGTTAATTGTCTGCATTCTGTGAAATACAGTTTGTTGAAACAAGAAGGATTGAGGAGGTGTCGTTGTATTAGTAGAGAATGAATAGTTTGTATAAAACCAGGTGTAACAAATTTGCTTTATGTTTTTACTTTGAATGAAACCGACATTTATACTGTAGAACACATCTGTGGTATATTGGAAAGGTATTAAGCACAGACATTAATATGGAGAAAATATCTGTGTACAGACAGAGAGGACACACATGCATGTGTTCACTTTGCACGCACATGTTAGTAATTCATATTTTCAGTTCACAATTTATGTTCATTTAAATATATATTTGTTGGATGATTTTTAACTTTTAGACTTACAAATGTAAATATTTAAATATGATGTCTCATTGGACAGAAGAATAATCTTCCAGTGAAGTTTTGGTCCTTAGTGTCCCATTGAAAGGCCACAGTTGAGTTTTATCTTGTTTGTGGGCATTCCAAGGCTCATTTACGAGTTAGGCATATATAGTATAGCTTGTTGTGGAAATGTTTATGTAGATGTTCTTAATGTATGTTGTTTCCACCCAACATATTCATATTTCCCAACCGTATGTGAATATTTTCACTTCTTACTTTATCTTTCATCACACTGTGAATTTGACGTCAGAAATTTCATATTTGCTGCTTCTAAGCATATCTTGTAACTGTTTGCAGTATCCATGTCTCACTTTTGTATTTAAGGGTTGATGTGGACATTATTGTTTGTGTGAGGCTTCAGATTTTTGGTGGGGTGACTGTACTGCTACTGGTATCTGTTTACAAAACTGTACGGCGTCACATTCTGCAAGACAGCAGTTTGAACTGACTGACTGATGTAGAAGGATGCCTGTACAATAACTCTAATCAGTGAGACTTGAGGTCCTCACGATAGTGTTGATGGTTCTAGGCTTCTGGGTTGTTGTGCTACTTTGCAGGAGTGTAGTGCCTCCATCTTCAGGACTGCAGCAGTCCAAACAAGAGGGCACTGCTCTTCGACTACTCGTCGAGTCATCAGCAACTGTTTATCAGTCGATGTGACATAACATCCCAGAAGACTTGAACCTCCTATGTAAAATGTATTGAAAAATATTCCTGTATAGAGCATTTACAAAAGAACTATTAATGTAGTATGTTGATGGGCCACACTGTGTACTGTAGACTCCAGTAATAATTTTGCAAAGTAGATTACAGCAGAAATGAGCATATTTACATATGTTTTAAGGTTACCTAATGTGCATCACATCTTCAGGTTGAGCTTCACCCTTGGGAGGCCGGCTGAAGGCAGACACAGGATGATTGAAAGTGTTTCCCGACGTGCATTCAGTGGTTCAAGCGGCACGTACAATGTTCGGGCATCAGAATTGGCACGTGATCGACACCTTAAAACCTTAAGTGCCACAGTAGTTTTTCTAGATGATACTCAACACATCTTTCAGCTAGAGGTAATGTGTTAAAAAATTTTTGTTTTTTTGCAAGAGTTTGTATGTACCATTATGGGAACAGGATAAGTAAATGATGTAGCCTGTACTGGATATATGTATGTATGTCAGTGTAGTTTGGGCTATTGAGTGAGAATGTCAGAATGTGCTAGCATTTTAAAAGACAGCAGCAAGTAAGGAGAACTAAGGACTATGATGAATTACTGAAAGAAAACTTGCGCTTTGAGCAAATATTACGAGAATTCATCGGTCATGCCAATAGGGTTGCATGACAGAAATAAATGTTTGGAAGGAGCTCCTCCAAACAAAGGTATGCAGAAATTTCAAATAAACAGGAAGACACACACAGGTATCAGCCCCGGGTAAAGTGTACAAATCTTTGTACTCCCAAGTACTGGGTCTGTTCTGTCTGCATTTTCTCTGTCTGTGCCACCCATTCTGTGTATAGACTGAAAAACACTATATTTCTAATTGTAGGTCAATTTCACTGTATACAGGCATTTCAGTTTTATGGCCATATATCCTAAAAACTGTTTGACACAGGTATGTTTTAGACCAACAGGTAAACTGCAGTATGATACATTTTAATCTGTAGTATAGTTGAGTCAAACCAAGCAGTGAAACATGTGTGAATCACTACTTTAATGAAGAGTTTATATTGCCAATGGAGCTCTTTGCACAGACTTGCCATTTTGGCCCAACATATACCATTTGAAACCGCAGAATTATGCAAAGCCATGAGTGAAGTTACAGAAGTAACAGCATGTAACAGATAAAACTGAGGATATATGAGAATGCACTCCTAGTGTCATCAAGTCTACTTCTGAACAAGGCTAACACAAAGAAATGTTGACACAGTGCGAACAGAAGTATATAACTCAAAATAAATTGTATGAATGAGTTCAGCCACATACAGAACTTTTACAGACTTTTACATTTATGTTTCCGTACATCGCTCATCTCTATTAATAATTGTCCAACGAGATGCAACACAAAGCAGTCTATCTATTATTCTGCTTGCAGATTAATAGATAGACTGCTTTGTGTTGCATCTCATTGGACAATTATTAATATTTTACAGACTTATACATATAGATTTGTAGGTTGGCTGGACTCAGCTGTGCCTATTGAAGATGCTTTTTGTGGACTTTGTAATAAATATGGTGCACAGGGGACATGCGTTTGGCTGAGGGTGATATTAGTAGACTTTTTAAAATAAAGTATGCTGTTAAAAATAACTGCTTTGATAACCAACATTTTGATTTTCAGAAACGTGCTAAAGGTCATGTTTTGTTGGAGCTGGTGTATCAGCATCTTGAACTCATTGAGAAGGATTACTTTGGCCTTCAGTTCTCTGACAATGGAATGCCTCCCACCACAGAAAACTCTGATCTTATGGTAAGACATTGTTTCAGAAAACATCATCTCTTATGTTAGCTTCCTGTACCAGCTGCACAAATGTGATCTCCTGTGAACACAAACTATAGTAATGTGTCACAATCACTTGTCATTAAACCTGAAACTGCTTGTAAAATCACTCTGGTTTGACACCTTGTCTGGCTTCTGGGTACAGTGATAGGCCAAAAGAGGTGCTGCATGGAAATGATGTGTTTCACTTTCACAAGTTTGTCTCACCCTTTGGTCATTTAACCATTTCCCTGAGTATGACAGAATAGGTGGTATGGGTATAGTGTTCTAATTTCTGTCAGTTGTAGCTCGTGGGTGAGACAGAACTGTTTGTCACAGCCTGGCAGTAATGTATTGGATATGCCGTACTACTGCATACTGATTTTTGTCATGTCGTGTCATCAGCTTCAGTGGTCTAGAGGTAGCGTGCTGGCCTTTGGTACCCAAGTTCATGGGTTCAAACCTGGCCGAAGCCATCGGATTTTTAGGGCGAAAAAATCCTCAGCACACCTTCCTTTGGAGGGGAAGTAAAGCCGTCGGTCCCATGTCGTAGATTTGCGGCATGTAAAAGATCCCTAAATTTATGTGGAAGTCGGAATTTAGGCAAAATTACTACCGGACATCTTTCTGGCCCACAGTTCCACCTTT
>Ga0123352_10013981_pt1 | contig 12763 bp, 7 predicted proteins | sample TergutLab28metaG_FD_89700 | JGI IMG/M metagenome (GOLD analysis project Ga0123352, IMG submission 89700) | Labiotermes labralis P1 segment gut microbial communities from Petit-Saut dam, French Guiana - Lab288 P1 | ecosystem: Host-associated > Arthropoda: Insects > Digestive system > Gut ... | reverse complement strand
GTGTGTGTGTGTGTGTGTGTTTGTGTGTTTGTGTGTGTGTGTGTCTGTTTGTGTGTGCGTGTGTGTGTGTCTGTGTGTGTGTGTGTGTGTGTGTGTGCGTGTGTGTCTGTGTGTGACTGTGTGTGTGTGCGTGTGTGTCTGTGTGTTTGTGTCTGTCTGTGTCTGTTTGTGTCTGCGTGTCTGTGTGTCTTTGTCTGTATGTGTGTGTGTGTGTGTGTGCGTGTGTGTCTGTGTGTGACTGTGTGTGTGTGTGTTGTGTGTGTGTGTGTGTTTGTGTCTGTCTGTGTCTGTTTGTGTCTGCGTGTCCCTGTGTCTGTGTGTGTGTGTGTGTGTGTGTGTGTGTGTGTGTGTGTCAGTGCGTTCACACTGCATAACTTCGGCTTTCGGATTTTAGCTTCTTCGTGTGTTGAAACTCTTCTACCGTTTTGGCGTATATTTTTGCCGCCATCTTTACAATGTTTGTAACGTTTTAAGCTACCTAAAACAGTGAAATTTTAAATCCTAACTTGAACGTTTCAAACATGCTTAATTTTGGAGTGATTGTGATCAATGAGTTTCAATGTAATAATAATAGTAATAATAATAATTGCAACAAACATAACACAACTTTTGTTAGTATTTAGAATAAGATTAGTGTTTCGATTACTTGTCACATTAATCGATTAACTGCAAGCAGTGAATCGACCCATACTGCCTGACGGCCAAAAGACAATAAAAACTGTCACGCTGAGACAAATAGAGACAAAGAGGACAGACGTACATCACTATGGAAACAAATAAGAATCACTGCCTTCTCTCCTCCTACAGAGTCTATACCACCTTACAACAGTTTTGTCCACGTTGGTGGTCTTCATTGTTTTATCCAGCTGCAATATAATCCAAGCCATTCGTTACCACGTTTTTGCTGGACTGTAATTGCTCCATGAAACTTGTATGGTCACTCTTGACAACCATAAGCCTTTCATACTAAAAGCACGTCAATTATTTTTATCGTGTTTATTTCCCATTAAGGACATTGTGGGCGCTATGTAGCTCCAATACATCACCCCGTGACTGACATGTCGCTTTTAAACACAGATCCATCATGTGCGGATTGTTGTTTGCTTATTAATGGTAGTGTACATAAAAAATGTGAGCTGTTCTTAAATTAAGTGTGGTATTGCTGTTCGTATTATGTCGTAGCCTAGTTTCCGTAGCACCAACTCACCGCATTCGGCAAAACATATCAGCTTTATAAACTGTGACTTTTTAAGGCGACGAATATTCAAAATGTGTTATACTGGATTATAGCAGCTTGCATTCTGGCAGGTGGTTATACAAGTTTCGGAGGAACATAGCCGACCAATTTACATCTTCGAGTAGGAAAAGATTAAGATATCAGATTCCTCCGAAATCACGTGTGTCAGATATTCATTTTAAACCAGGTAACCCGAAAGAGAACCTGTTCAGAAATTCCTTGCCACTAAAATCTGGTAGGAAGCAGATGACTGTTAGCTGCGGCGTTCTGGAATTGTATTCAGAACGTGCTACATACGGCTCTTGACCGTGGCTGCGATTTTCTAGGGTCAGATTTTTCTTGATCTGTCTCAATGCCTCTATGCAAATACTGGAATAATATCTCGGTTGGGACAAGACTGATTACTTCTACAGCATTTCTAAAATGTCACTCACCAGTCTTTCTACTGTAGACGACTACGATTTTGGCAGCATTTTAAAATAAACTATACAGAAATTAAAAGTTATCCCAGCGGCAGGCAAACAAAATAATGTCAAAAGGCAGCTCGGTGTTCGGGTTGCATATAAAACAGGCTCGAAAGCAAAAATGTGTCATTGTTTCTTACGTATTGAAAGTATATAATGGTGAACTGATCAATTTTCGTGTGACTGCAGATGTTAATACAAAACATCTAATCACTGGTGCCATCCAGATCTCAGTTAGTGCCAGACGTCACAATCTTATCCATTAGTTTTCATTTCTTGATTAAAGTGAAACACATTTTATGTTGCTCATCAGCACAGGCTTACCTTATGGTTCTTTTTGTATGTCTTATTGCTACAGAAATCTGAATAAATTATGAGCTATTTATTAAACGTCTATTCATAGGTCTGGAAACGATTGAAAGGGATGTCATGTACAGGTACACCAGTGAGTTACCAGCCAAATTTAATTTTCTTTCAATTTTGAACAGGAAATATTATGGTCATTTGTTGTATATTAATAATATACAAGATGATGGGCAGACTATTGGTAATATGATTCCTCAGATCATCGCCTAATAAGTAAATTTAAGCTTGCATCTTAAAAGAGAATGTAGGACACGACAAAAGGAATTTTGCGAACATAAGATATAACGTTCTGAAGGCTTTAACATTTATATTATGGCCTGCCGGTTAGTGATAACTTGAGGTTCGATAAGTGATCACAAACACTTCAGGTTTTTTTTCTCGTTAACGAGAAAAAGAATATTAAATATTTTTACATGATTAATTTCGTCTCTTTACAGATAAAACTATAGGGACTTTCTGATAATTTGAATCTTCAGTGCTTGAAAAGTAAATTGTGCCTGGATATTTTATTAAGTACTGTAGAGTACAAAACGTAAGTTCTTTCGTCCAGGATAGTATATTTTATACTTTAAAGGCTCAAGTTCTTCTAAATTTTATGCAAAGATGCCGTTCGTGCCTCACAGAAAATAATGAAGTCGCTCTGTATATCGGACCCGTTGGACGGACGGCTTTTGTAGCAGAATAGACGGAAAACGTAAAGTGAAGAAATTTCCGTCAAAAACAGAATTTTGTTTATTTTTAATTGGAGAAGTCTGTCGTAACTCAATTTCAGTGGCGGAACACTGCGACCCAAACCACGGAACATCACCGTTATACCGGAACACAACTGGTGAAAGGCTGCTGGAAAGCATCAGTGCTCCACCACATGTTAGTGTGGCCGAATGAAATGTCGGAGTCGTATTCAACAAGCAGGAAAGAGAAGCATATTTATCATTGAAAGTCCAGTACACATTTTTCCAAGGACCTGGTAAACCAATTCACAAGTTTTAATTTCGTTTTTGTCAAATAATTAGCAGATACTCAGCTACAAATTTGTGCTGATAGATTAAGGTAATTAAAATTGAAATTACCAACGCGGGTACCTAATGGAAACTATTACATTTTCAGAATACAGACTCACCTATTCTGAGTCATAGTCTTTATTTTCAGTGGCATGTCCGCTAGGTCACATTGCTTCAAAAGAACGAATTGACAACAAACAATTATGTTCTATTCTTATTATGATAGTTTCTGTATAGGCCTAACGGTTCTTATAATTTCATTTTCATCAAATGCATTCCAACAATATTCCATCCTCATTGCACATATTCTATTACGTTCTCTCTTCCTGAAGTGACTTCAGACCATTAAATTTATCGACAATTATCTGTGTTTTTCCACTTGTAATAAAATATTTAAACCATAAGTTTAGCATCTTATCTTTTGCTCGTAGAGGCCTATCTAAATCCCTAAGGCTATTTCTGACAAATCTTCTTTGATTGCTCAATACAAATATATCTCTCAGCAGAAGAATTACTAATTGTTTACAAGAGTGTGTATATTTTCAGATAAGAGCATTCGCGGAATTTCGTAATGAATTGACGTTTCATTAGCAAACTAATAATATATATCACTTCAGATTAGCCTTGTCTCAAGCGATCGAGTAGCTTATTATTATCTTGACGTTCCAATACAATATGCTTAAGAAAATTCTTAATTTAGATTAACCTTAATGAACACAAAGGAACTTGTCTATTGACCTGGTTGCCAAATAAACGCCTTTAAACCGTGAAGTTTGTTTGAAAGTAGTTAAAATTCTGTGGATCACAAACGCAGGGAAGAATATTAGCAGAGGACATGTCCGTTTTCCCTTATTCAATATATCAAACTAATACAGTAAACGCAAACCTTTTTTATAAAAACAATACTTGTTTTCATAAAAGCTACGCGTTTCAATAACAAAGGCAAGAAAATGTAAAAATATAAAAATGGACTACAGTTAAGATATTTGTGAAAGAAATCACTTACTTACAATAAATATCATTACAGCTTTTGCTATTGTATTAGAACTGCCACCTAACGTAGCCTATATTAAGTACAATGTAAAGACGTCTTTCACATAGAGTTGTGTTGTATAGTTTAATCAGTAGTACTCTGATGCTTATATTATGGGACCTGTGAAGGGAACTGAATCTTTCTACATCGATTTTCCATAAATGGATTCAATTATTTTCTTGTTCATACTGCTGGTTTGTTGTTTGAAAATTAAACAGAGTATGTCGAACTTGCATATATTCGTATTTGTATTCTATTATTCCATTAGACTGGAGATATTAAGAACGAAGTTTTATGAACGGTCCGAATGTAATTTCTACATCGTCTTTTTTTTTATTGATGTGTTAACTAGGCTTTATTGAGACATTATGTTTTATTGATATTCTGAAGACAACTTTTGCTGCAATATAGAATTGTACCTCGGATTACTGTGCTGTCATAGTCATTAAAATTAATCAATAAGGAAGCGAAATTTGGACCCTCATATAAAAGGATAAAAACCGATTAACATCAGTCGAGATGAAATTTTTAGAACAGCGGTATATATACTTTTTGACCACAAAAGGAATGGAGATATGTTTGAAGTGTCACAAGTAGAACCAGTTGAAGAGAAAATAAAAAATACAAAACAAATTGTATAAGACAAGTAAAAAAAAGATTAACAATAACAAGATGTCAGCAGTAATGCTGAATTATAGACCAAATGGACGAAGAAGTCTTGGAAGTCCTTTGAAAACACTATTAGACGAGGCCGGAACAGGTCTGTTAAGGCCTAACTCGTGACGGATGATGATGGTTATAAAAATCAAGTACCTGCAGTTAAGTAAAAAAGCTACTTCATTCCTTACTATATTTTCCTATAGCCGATGCCGGTGGCCGCGCAGTCAAAGTCATGGGTCTGCGGCCTTTCGTTTGTGACATTGCGAGTTTGAATCCCGTCGGAGCTGAAACATGGATGTCTGTCTGCTGTGATTGTTGTGTGTCGCCAGGAAGAGGTTCCTGCGACTGGCCGATCCCTCGACCAGAGGAGTCCTACCGATTTCGGCGTGTCTGAGTGTGATATATATATACTTCAACAATGAGGAGGGCTAGCCCCATTAGGGTTGTCGAGTCATGGAAAAAAAAATTGTTGTTGTAGGCCTTTCATGCGTTCTGTGCAGGGTTGAACATAATATTCGGCGAATGGCCATTTGCTGTTTTCGTATCGCGCTGTAGTATCAAATATTACATTGTTACCAACACTCGTAACAACGGATGCAAATATGACCCTTTTAAGTAATTCCACCCAGGGCTGATGATGGCACAAGGTTGTCAGCCAAACTCACTGGCCACCTTCACCGCCCGTACTCATTCTTGTTAGAAGCTAACTTGACCCCAGGAATGGTCAATAAAAGTGCAGTCTCAATAACACATCAATAAAGAAGACGGTGTACAGAACTACATACGGACCATTCATAAAACGTTTTTCTTAATATCTCCAGAGAAATGGAATAATATAGTACATATACGCACATACACAAGGTTGACGTATTCCGTTATAAACGACAAACAACAAAAACACAAATATGATAAGGAAACTAATTAAATTCCATCACGGAAAATCGATATAGAAGGATTCTATTCATTTCACAATTTCCGTAACACAGGATCAAAATTCATTGATTGTAAGCACAACTATATGTGCAAAAATTTTACATTCATTGTTCCGTGCATCATTGTAATTGTTCCAACACAGAACACGTAGGAGAACGTGTGAATACAGCAAAAGATTACACAGTATGCCAGAGACTGCCTGTACAGAAAAAAAGTGAACCCCTGATGATGAGCTCCCTGAAGCTCGAAACATGTAGAGTGAAGGACGACTAACCGTGAAATAAAGGATAGTCCATAAGCGTCATCTTGTTGGTAATTATTTTGGAATTATATGTGCAAAAATGTTTGCATTGTGTATAATCCAGGCTGCCTTGGGTCGGATTTAATACAACAATATAAAATTATAATATAAACAATGTGTAGGGACAGGATCTATTTCACATCTGTGAGAATTATAAATGTTTTAACCTCCGTATTTCTTCTATTTTTCTCCTGATAATGATCCTTTAGTTTTTAAACATGCATAGTCTACAAATAAAAAGCTTTGTTGCTTCAATAAAGAATACATTTATCGAATTAGTAACTGAATATATCGTCTAACAAAGAAAGTAACAAAACGTTATTTATATAAGCATTTGAAGTCTGAATTTAACTTAATAATGTATCCATTTTCATTACAGAGACCTACCGTTTAATATCGTTTAGGGATATATCGCTGTTGCCAGAATTGTGAGAAACATATCCTACGGTAAGAACTTTGTGTGCATAAAACGGACAATTTTGAAAATTAAACAGACCTTATATCCATTAACCATTGTGCTCCAAGGGATTAGGCGTAAGAACTGATTATGACACCAATAACATCTGGAAACAGTGTGTATGTGTATTTGCGTAGTACACCGTGGCTTTGTTTGTGCCTACTGTAATGTAACAAAGCCGCTTTCATGAACGGATCCTGATGAAGTTTGACATCTAGAGACATGCCACGTTATCCATGTCCAAGAACATGGCCTGACGCTATATGTGAGGACTTAAATACGGTATCAATTCTATATACAGGTCATTTGCACAGTGTTTAACAGGTGAAGTTTACAAGAGTTTGGTCTTCGTTACACCTGGCATTTCATACTGCATATATCGTCAAAATTAAGGCGTGGGTGAAGGTACACGTAAGGCGCGCACACACACACACACACACACACACACACACACATATATATATATATATATATATATACATACATAGATAAACCGTCTGTTTTTAAGACTGCAAATTCTGGTTGTTTATAAGAGAGACGAAAGCAAATTTTCGGGTTTTCTAATGAGAAAAATCGTGAAGGAAAATATATCAATCGAGATTACAAAGAATAAAATAAAAAATACTGCTAATTTAAATATTTGGTGCGAATAAGTATCGAAATTCACATATATACCTCGTACATTGTTTCAGAATGGTATGATCAGGAATGTTGAGCTGGACAATGCATGTCGCTCGAATTAGGGAAGAGTACAAGCACAGGTAATTTTGACAGGGCAACTCTACGATAGAGGTTACTCGAAGAACTGGAAGTAAAATTGCGGTATACTAATGGAAATGTGAACTGGACAGAACAGGCTTGGGTTTTATATATGTTGCACCGTCTACACATGCAAGAATGATTTAATTACTATAGAATTTTATTACTGACATTGCTGTTTGTATATAATATGAGATTGATGTAATTATCCTAGAAATTTCACGTTAAAGGGAATCTCACAATTTACATTTCATAACCGTAATATTCATGGTTTTTAATTCTTTGTCTCACGGATATACAAATGAAAAGCAAACCAGGATACAATTTTTTTTCTGCTTTGCTTTCCTGCGACTTCCTCAGTATTTCAGACATAGAACTTTGGTTGATAAATTATAATTTGAGAGGATCTGGAAGGAAGTGATTGTAGTCTTACCGAAATTCGACCCGAGTACTACCGGAATACATGTAGAAGATGGTACCACTACACCATTCTGCTTTTTTCTGGTGTTAGCCTGGCATAATTAAATCAGTGACGAATTCCCTGTCCCGCCATACCAATGAAATAAAAGAATTACTACATTCTTCACTAAACAAAAAGTGAAAACTTGAATTTTTGTTTTCGAAAATTATTACTTCGTGTTGTACATAATTTGCAGAGTTCATCTATAAAAATTGTCATGCGGGCTGTCTACTGCCATACCTTACGCATGAAGCACGCACGCACACACACACACACTCACTAATGGCAATGGTTATCTCAACAGCCTCCATTTAAAGTACACCTGGTCGCTTCTGTAACCAGCGAGAGAGAAAGAAAGAAAGAAGACTGGAAAAAAAGATAAAGCTGAGATCATTTCGCATTCCCTCCTGGAGATGACACAACGCTGAAAAGTTATGTTAGTTGCAAACCTGTTTTCGTATCGAGGAAGCAGGTATTCTGGAGTGCTGCGACTTGAGTTGGGTAATTGCTTCCCGGCGTTTCGAAGGAAAGTTCCGCTTTCATCTTCAGGTTAATGAGGTCGTAAATTGACTCATAACACTTCGGATGAAGGCGGTACATTTCTCCGAAACTCGGGGATGATCATATTACCCAAGTCCTGGTGCCTCAACGACCACTCGACAGAAAACTACAGTCACCGTTTTCGTATTTTTAAGAATATATTACTTCTGATTATTTTATTTTTATTATTTGTTACGTCTCGTTGTTACATAACTGATTTCTTATGCAAGAATGGACGATAAAATTTTCGTAATACTCAAACGAAATCCCCATGAATACATAACAGTATCACAGAGAAGGTGAAAGGAATTGGCAATATTATTCAATACTAAAGGTTGGTACTAAAAATTCTAAGAATATGGCTGTTTTCACAGTAGAATCTTTGTCTTGCTGTAATGGCATCGCACGACCTGTACAGCAGTACCGTCATACACTGGGACTGTACAGTCACGTAGTTTATATATATATATATATATATATATATATACAGAACACTCACATTGCTTTCAAGTTAGAGATTTGCGGAAGAATTTTGTCACGAGCGTAGTATGCGGTCTTATTGTTCTTCCGAGGTATCGCAGAAATAAGAAGTGAATTTTGTTTTGGTTGTAAGGTGTTAGACGTTTGCAGTAGTGTGCTGCAGGAAACGGATTTTTAGATTATTTGATTCTATAATAACGCTTACTGTGAAGAATGGGTGCATGCAAATGTGAGAAGAGTTAAGTAGAGAAGTCATTCTCAAGAAGAAGTATGTCAGAAAAACTTCAGATAATAAAAAGGCGCTGATCCTGCCCTCATTTTCTTAATATAGAGACTACCAAAAAAAAAGGACAATAAGAAAGAGTAATTTCGTTTTAAGTAACAAAATTATATCAGTTAAGAAATTTAGATTTGTATCTTTTACGGATAATGAGAGAGTTGTATCTGATGACATTTACATTGTCACTATTACTATTATTATTATTATTATTATCATTACATTGTTGTTATTTTTAATTTGGACAGTTTCGTGGAAGTTGGAGGAAGGGGTTTGGGACAGGAAGGGGTAAAAGGAAAGTCTTCCCCACCGTTTCGCGTGATCTAAGCTGTGGATCAGGAATCGCTACTGGCTTCCGTTGTGATAAAGAGATTTGGAAAGCCTTTTTACGTCACACATTCCACGTGAAGGAGCCGGAAATCGAAAAGCTCCTAAAGAAGAGGGATAATTCACTGCAGCTTTCCAATCCATCAAGTGTAGTGTTACAGGAAAATTTTCCGTCCCTACTGTAACCGTTAGTCTTCATTTTGTCCTCCGATTAAAAGAGTCGAAAAGTCTCGACGCAGGGAATACACTGCAGTGTCTGGAATCTACTGTTAAATTGTTAAATTCCGTTAATTGACGAGTATATGCATTTTTGTTGCCTTTTCATTATTATTAACTTTTAAACGACTAATTATAATCTCTATGTTTTGATCCCGTTTCATCTCGCCGTTAATTATATTCTGGCTGCCAGGGGCCACACAGGTAATCATAGGGATCATAACATCACTTGAATTACTTCCATGTATCACCACTGCAAAGCGCTCGATGTTTTTTCACTACTAGTGGTATCTGGTGAACCACCACAGAACTGCTGAGTGCATGTGACGCGTGATGGAGTGGGTTTCCATCTAGTGCCGGGAAATGGAAGTAATCGTAAATTAAATTGAAACTGTGGCATGAAGAATTTGCATTGCCTCGGGTGCAAGAACAGAAAGATGGAGTAACTTAATGTTCTGCGGGTAGATGTCGGTGTAAACGCAAATTTCACAACTTGTGCTCGCTAGAGCAAGAGAGGGTAGAAAATCGTCTGACGTCATGAAGGAGTCTTTTGTTACAGTTTCAGCGAGACTTTTTAAGAGTCAATGTGACATGAATAAAGTTGTGGGGGCGGGTAAAGATAGAAGGAGGCTGACAGAACTTTGAAGTGGCGCTAGAAGGAGAAGGTGAGATTTGAAAATGATGGTTTGAGTTTCGCGTTTCCTCCGCTGGGCGGCGCCTCGGATCACGGCGAGGCGTGGCAGATTATCCAGACAGGAAATGAATTATGCAGGAGAAGAGGAAAATTTTGCATTCCCCTTCTTCCCGCCGCAATCACTGCGGACGGTGTCGGATGCTTTCAAGTTGCCCTGTTCTGATGTTTTGCCACCGCACTGTCACCCCATGCTTGTGCTATGATCGTATTCCCAGAGCAATCTCTACCTGCGACATTCAAAATCAGCAACATGTTGGACGTGCGACAGACGTAAACTACCCTTGAGGCTCACTTGATCCTCCTTCAGAAATACATCAGTGCAGTAACCATGTTGTTTTGCTTTTCGGACGTGAGGATTGGTCACGTTGGAAAAACGAGTTCTGAACTCAGGGTGTTACCATTGTTACATCGGCTGATTATATGTAATGTTTCGCGTTTTTATGACTGTCCTTTAGTTCTAATATTGCTGTAACTGCAAAGTGGAATATATTTACGGTAACGGCATACAATATTTAATTACAAATGATAGATATAATTATAATTAAAACCAGATCCAGAGTTCAGGTCATGAGGAAAGATAGAGAATGTCTTCTTTTACCCATCCCTTTCTCTCTGTCTATCCCACTTAAAAAATTAAAACAGTCACGCAACATTGCCCTAAGTAGCAAAAACAACAAAAGTGTAATAATAATAATAATAATAATAAATTGGCCACATTACATCAGCATCCCCAAGACTCACAAGAGAAAAATACACAAGACTTGATAGAAGGCGTACTCGACTACACTGTAACATATAGAAGCAGATGTGGGTAAAATTAGATAAGACACAGGGGTATGAGAATTTGCCAATATAAATACAAACAAGTCATGAAGGTGGGGTAACCATATTATAGATTTAAGAAGTGGAAGCTTACCAAACCTCCCTAACAATAACCTGCATATATGTAATGTAATGATAATGGAAAAAGAACATGACTCTTAATAGACATTACAATTTCAGCATTAAAAAATGTGATCAAGAGCGAAGCCGAAAAGATTTTCAAATATAAAGATATAAAGACTTTACAGTAGAAATACAGAGTATGTGGAATTTGAAAACAAAAGTGATAGAAGTAATAAGAGCATGCGACATAAACTGTAACCACAGGACGGCTGCATTATTTTATAGGGCGCCATACTAAAAATGGTTTGTTTCAGGTATATAATTGTAAACACTCTACGTGAAGGTAATAACTAATAACGAAGATTACGATAATGATAATAGTAAAGACAATGTATATATAATCTCACAAAAACTGTCATTATCTGAAAAAGAGAAAAAAACTAAAGTTCTTATCTGATATTTTTGTTATTAAAAAAGAATTTCCACTCCTTATTCTCCTTGATTATACTTTTTACATTTTTAAATGGGGGCAGGGCCATGACCCATTTATTATCTGAAGTTTCTCAGCCATACTTCTTCTTGAGAATGGATGCTGTATGTAAGTCATTAATCACAGTTGCATCAAACTTGCACATATTATTAAAAATCAAATAATTTAAAATCCGTTTTCTGGAACACACTACTGCAAACTTCTAACACCTTACAACCAAAACAAAATTCACTTCATATTTCTGCAATGCCTCGTAAGAACAATAAGACCGTACATTACGTTCGTGACGTAATCCTTCCGCAATCTCCGACTTGATAACGATTGGAGTGTTTCTGTAAAAAAAAAAAATAAATAAATAGAAATAAAAAAGTATGAACGACTGCTACATGACCGTACAGTCGCAGTATATGACGTTCTGTCTCCCAGGTCGTGCGGTAATATTTCAGCAAGACAAAGATCCTACTTTGAAAGCAGCCGAATTCTTAGAATTCAAAATACTAACGTAATATTGAACAAGATTCCCATTTCTTTTACATTTTAAATAAAGTAATATTGTAATGTCTTCTGGGTTTTTGCGCCCTGTGGTTCGGTAATTTCTTCCCCCAGTTTCGGAAAAAAGTACCGCCTTCATAGAGGAAGTTATGAGTCAGTTCATGGACTCATCATTCTGAAAATAAAAGTGGAAAGTTCCTTCGAAACATCGGGAAGCAATTACCCAACCACACGTCGCAGCAACTGAGAATAATTTCTTCTTCAGCAAGAAAACGGATTTGCAACTAACGTAATCCTTCAGCGCTGTGTCATGTCAAGTGGGCAATACAGCATGGCTTCAGCCCCACCTTTCGCTGTAGTCTTCTATCTTTCTGTGGCTTGTTAAATAAGTGACAAGAAGTCTGGCTGTGTTACTGGCCGCGTGGTTTGAAGGAGAGGGAGGGAGGAAAAACATAGCCTTCTATTAGTACATGTGTGTGTGTGTGTGTGTGTGTGTGTGTGTGTGTCGCACCCACACACCCACACCCACACCCACACCCACCCACCCACACCCCCACCCACACACACCCACACCCACACCCACACCCACTCACACACCCACACCCACCCCCCCCCACCACACCCCCAACAACACCCACACCCCCACACACCAACACACACCCCCACCCACACACCCAAACCCACACCCCCC
>Ga0123352_10013979_pt1 | contig 12764 bp, 8 predicted proteins | sample TergutLab28metaG_FD_89700 | JGI IMG/M metagenome (GOLD analysis project Ga0123352, IMG submission 89700) | Labiotermes labralis P1 segment gut microbial communities from Petit-Saut dam, French Guiana - Lab288 P1 | ecosystem: Host-associated > Arthropoda: Insects > Digestive system > Gut ... | reverse complement strand
GTTTAAAAGATGGTTGGTTAGATAGTGTCCAAACTACCGGGTTGGAAACCGTAAAAAAATCGGAGGGGTTTGGTTTCCGACAAGAAACGAAATTCCCCCCCCCCCCCAGACCGTTTCTGGGGCCAACTTATCCTCCTGCCGAAATAGTCACCGGCGGCCCTTTAATGTGAATGTGGCGACCGGAGCGTGAAGATAAACCCTCATCATTCCAACTATGCCCAGGTTAAGAAGACTCAGAGTTTCACCTCCACTCCCCGATAAAACTTCCAGGCGTAATGCTTAATGAAGAACAGAACTAAGTTTATTTAATTTTAGTCGTCATCTTTATAAAACTCCCAAAACTGAATATTCTGCAATGAAGATCTGGTATGCTCTTGCCCAGCCTACAAGCTAGAGCTTACACGGAAAAGCAAAGTGATTGAAATGGTTATTTACTTTTAGGCCGAAACATGTGGAGATAGACGTTCGACAATAAACACCGGATTAGTTGCATCTTGTTGGTTTCTCTCTCTTCACCCTACGGTGATTTACTTGACTCAGAATTTTATTGATATTGATATATTAGTTAACTGCAACTGGGTTGACACCAGATGGTAGTAATACAGCACACATTTACACACAAACAATACATAGAACAACACAGTTAACAACACATAGAACAATGCAGTTAAGAACTAATTTGGAAGAGCGCGGCCCGTGCCCAGTCTTTGCGAGTTATACCCTGGCATTTGCCTTACAACTGAGGAAAAAGCACAGAAAAACCTCAGTCAGTCACTCAATGACCTTATGATTTTATGTTTTCATATTCTGTAATTATCTTTAAAAAGATAAAGCTACTGATTGCTAATAAGTTTTCATGTGTATGCGACCTAAATTTCTATCATATTTCATACCGCAGAGACATTATTTTAATAGACAACAATCGTGTGGCACCCCCCACAGGCTCTCATAACTTAAACTTCGACAAACACCAAATAAATTGTTTGTTACAAGCGACGTGTAGCTGCGAGCAAGACAATAATACTTCCAGCATCTTCTCCAGGCACGGTGAGTAAAAATCGAACAAAAACAACAATAAGATGGACTAAATCGCAGGAACCACAACTCGCGGCAACCTGTAACAGCGACAGGGGCTGCGTTTTCCACCGACACGGGAAAAGTAGATTGAATTAGTGATGCGAGTTGTCACACAAAATAACGTTTCTGTACAAGGTCTAACAGGATAACCGCAATCGCCGTACATTCAGACATTAAGTACACTTACTATCACTTAATACAACATTGTAGCGTAAGTAAACCATACAAGACACATTTAAAATGCAGTGAAATTGCTTGAAACCTGCATATGTAATTCATATCCCCAGTTTTATTCTAAAGCTTTTAAGGGATTCTGTTGTACTGCGATTGAAAACAACATCGGCGACGAAGGGAGAACAGCAGAACCGATTGGTCTCTAAATTTTTCTCCAGCGCAGCTATGGTTCGGACTGTCCATGTATCAAAAGCAGATACGTGAGTAACAGCAGAACTCTTACACTGTACAGATCTGCCTTACCTTGAAATTATCAACCACTCAGAAAATATTTCGAAGTCAAGCAGTGCTCGAGTAATGCCAAGGACTTACCATTTCGCGTAGAGGATGCAACATGCACGATGTATCATGCCTATTAAAAACACCCATCAGCATTCACGTACAGTATCTGCGGAAAGCTTTAAACAAAGATCGCAGTGGGATTTGATTCTTTCGATCCCCTTTAAATTATGAGTTTGATTCAAGGCAATTTTACTCTTCGGTGCAAAATGTTACAAAGGTCGAGAAAAGTCAAAATGAAATTTACTTAATTTCTGAAATTAATAAATCAGCGTTTCTCCCGAAATATTCTGAAGAAGAACTTCTTTGTAACGTTATGACACATCAAAAGCAGTTGTACAGAACTTATAAGATACCGTTACAAGTTTAGCGAGTCAGACGCAATGGACAAGAACACACAATAATTCGCAGCACCTATACGTGGGTCAAATAAAAAGCAAACTCTTAACAGGGACAGACAGGGCTCGAACTGGTTCCTGTCACTAACAAAGCACGCCATTAAAGCGACATTCTTCGCGTTCTTACGGCATCAAATGTTTGCTGTTGCGATTACAGCGAAACGGTCACAGATACCGTAATAATGTCACCACCATCATTACCATTATCACCACCACCATCACTACCATAATCATAATCATCACCATCACCACCCCCACCACCAACACAATCACCACCATCATAATTACGACCACCAGCATCACCATTACCATCACCACCACTCCCCACAACCATCATAATAATCAGCATCACCACCTATCACCATAATCACCACCATCACCATTATCATCATAATCACCACCACAAACACCAGCACGAAGTTATTTTATTTTCCGAGTCACAAAGAGCATTTATTACACACCCAAACCAATAATTAGAAATGGGACCACATGTTTCGATCGAATCAATTTTGACGAATAAAAATTACGGCAAGCTTAGCTAACATGTTCCTCACATCATCTGCAAGGGAATATAACAAACGTGTCAGCAAGTCCCTGGCATACGTATGGAGCACAACCACGCAACCAAATGACAACTGAAAGCACTGCTCTCAACTGTTTCTATACACAACACCTGCTTTTCTTTTAAATTGAAATAATCAACATTTTTCTCAATCCGCCCTGCAGGTTTTCTGTGGCACTCAGAAAAAGTTATTTCTCTAAAAAGCGTTAACTGGTGTTTGTAACTAAGATGCCGTGTTTTCTGTGAGGTAAGAACTGAAATATTCGTATTATTGTGGAAAACTTCTACTTCACACTGATTAACACATGCACATACAGCGCACAACTTCCCACAGGCTCAGTGCAAGATCAATAGGCACGGAACACAAGGCAAGGAAACCCCCACTGGATTTCTCCCGTTTTCTACAAAAAAGACGAAAGTATTTGGTTTCGTTTGAATGGATCACCTAAGAACAAAAATTATTATAAAAGATGAAACACTAGAACAAGTTAGCCAGTTTGCTTATCTAGGTTGCAGTATATCTTACCATTTTTCCAATGATGTAGAATTTAAATTAGCAAAATTTTTACAATTAATAGATACTATTAAGAGAACTATTTTTAAGAAAGTGAGAACGGAAACTGTTTTCAAAATATACAACACACTAGTTTTACCTACATTTTTATATGGGTCAGAAAATTGGACTCTAACCGCCTTACAAAGGGGAAGAATTGAAGCGGCAGAAATTAAGTTACTGATACCTCTGGTAGGCTACACCCTTCATGACCACAAAACAAATGACTACGTACGCCGCAAACTACGGATTACAGGCATACTAGACAAGATAGATGAATACAGATGAGAACTGGCTTTAACACTTGCAAAGAATGCCACAAAACCGAATCCCTTTGAAATCATACCACTACAGACCACAAAGAAGGAGAACAATTGGAAGACCGAAGAAGCGTTGGAGCGAGCAGTTGTAACTCTGGAGACGGAACGGATCAAAGGGCCCAATCCTTGATGTTTGTGATGATTATTCTTTTTTGTTCACAAGCCAAATGTGTCACTTTTCTAGTCTGGATGGGCCGTTCTCTGTTGTCACAAGAAGGGAAAGATAACGTCAGCACAGCAACAGCGATTGTGTTGTGTTCGTAGACACTGCAGAACTGGCGTCATCCATCCAAAATGGAATTCTCGAGTGGCGTGTGCCACGTATAAAACCGTGGATTTCAGCATTAGCGCTGATATTTCGTCGTAATGTGTAAGGCATATAAAATGTACAGCACCATGGGCTTAAACATCGCTGTCCTGCTCTGAAATGACTGGAGGAGATTCTAAAGTGAGAACGAAATCATCACAACAACCGTTCTAGAAGAGCTACGAAACAGGGACTGCAAAGTGAAATGACAAGAATTAATCACATTCAGAGACGGGAGTACATTTTTAATGCGATTTCCAACCTTATACCCTAGGAAGAACATTTTTTTCCGGTCCATCATCCTTACAGGATTATTATTATTATTATTATTATTATCCTTCTTATCACCTTTATGCAGGATATTTACAACAACATACCTGAAACAAACCATGTCTTTACGGTAAATAGTATTGCAGCTGTTCTGTATTTATAGTCTGTGTTACATGTAATGTTATTTCGTCCGTGAAATATGTTTTGTACTTTTGTATTAGCACTTTCCGTATTAAGTATTCAGTGCCCAATATGGCTGTCTTTTTTATTTCCTTAATTTATTGCTTTCCTGATATGTTGCCCAGGTATTTTCTGAGTGATTTTGAAATGGGTCCATTCGCCCGTCTTATTACCGGTATCACTTTTCTTCCACATCCTACATGCTTATTATTATTATTATTATTATTATTATCATTATCATTATTGAGATCTGTGGGTAAACTTTCGGACTATCTTGCCTACAAAAAAAATCTGACCCGACGTAAACTTCTTCGCCAAAGGGATAATGTCCCCCCCCAAAAAACACGTGTAGCAGCTCTGCCTTTCTTTCCCCATTCAACTCGTACTAGAATCGAAATATGGGGCAATGCGAGCCCTGTTCAGAAAACGTAACACCAATAATGGAAACTGTCACTCCAAAGGGAAGTTGGCCGTTAATTAAGAAATAAATATTCTCACTAATTATCTTTTACTAGTATCATCTAAAACTCTCTTCACATTTGAATGGTCCTAACGATACGGTATACGAGACAAAGGCCTACATGCTACCACTTCTGTTAAGCAGAAGTAGGAAGGCATAGGTGTCCTGGTTCCAAAAAGTACGTTCAGAATTTGTGTTTTTGAAAAATAGCATTACACTTTTATCTACTAATTGTAGTAAGAGGGGTCTTACCGTATTTGTATATCCCTCGATTTCTTCCACACATCACATGACTACTTACGCAGTACACACGCACACACACACGAACAAGTATAATCGCAATTTATGCTCACACTACACAAGTACAGTGACTATCACGCGACGATCGTGTACCACAGCACTGTCGGACGCACTCGCCGGACACCGGCTGATCGAACGACCGCTCACCACAGCGTCTCGAAGCCAACTGGTAGTTCGCCAACGAATGAGATACAGGCCGTCGCCACCACAGCGCTCCTGTCGCGAACGCAGAAACTACTGTCCATCAAATCAATTCAAGAAATCTGTGTTTATTCTTCTTCTTCTGCCGCTATATGTTTTCCATGTCCCTACAGGTTTCTTTTATTAAATTACAGGAGGCACATCTCTGGAGAGATATCCTTCAAACTTCTAAAACACGTATTCTTCGAACAGAAACGAGATTGAATTGTATCTAAATTTCAAAACGTGTTACAAGGAGGAAGAAGATCGGGTACAAGCAGGTATATAAAATCTAAGAATTCATATCAATATAGGTTTGTAATGAGGATTTTAAAATACCAAATACAATTACTACCTCACAAAAACCGCGATTCGTATCATTTACACACCAGTCCTTCTTGGGAAATATTAAATCTGGTTGTAGCCGATTTTATCAAGAATAATACAAACATTATTTTTGTGACCGCCAAATTCTCACACATTTCTACTCACATCATTTCCAGAAGTAAAAGAGGCACAGGAAGATCTAAACCTAGACAGACACTACAGTAACCCCGGCGTAGATCAAGAAAGTACCCAGACCAGGAGTATGGTGGGAATACTGGAATTCTGACTGAAGTTTCTTTTTACTGTTTTACCTACACATGAGAGGTAATACCTGGCAACAAATCTTGACGGTTTCCTCTTCTATAACTTTGTCTTTTCTGCTTTGTAGTATAATCCTTAAAGTGCGCCGCTGTAGACTAGGCATCATCTATGATGGAAACGGCGAACGAGCGATATTATCGTATTTGATTGAAAACTAACCTAATCCATAAGGAAATAATTCTGTAAGGACACAGCAGTCATAACACAACCATATTATGAAGTGTATATAAAAAATACCGTGATCCAATGACGCTGTTTTCCCAGCATTTAACTGGAGGGACTGAAACAGTCCACCACAAACCTTGGTCAGGATAGCCAATGAACTGGGCGAGATTCGAATTAGACACGTCCCAACACAAGTTTCGAGAGTTAGACCTACACCAGGCTGTTCGATAAATATCGTGAAATTTCCCGCAACGCGAGAGACGCAACGACGACGAGGAATCATTCCCACTGTATTCCGTGAAAATATGTTGATGGTACTTCAGTACGTTTCACTGGCTGCCAAGCAATCACAACTTGCGAGCGTCCGTAGATGAGCAAAGTTCTAGCGATTTGTCCCTCCAGTCTGTACAAGTGCAGTTGACAGGGCGAAACAAATATAAAATCTTGCAGACTTTTATATGGCGTAGCGTTTTATGGCACAAGATATTGTTCCTTACAGCAGATAAAAAAAAATATCCATTTGTTAGCACGCTACTTTAAAAACACAACAAGCGTCCCTGTTAGCGTTTTACAGAAGAGCTGCAATGGATTACACACAGGATTACTTACTTCACAGAGATTTCTCTCAAATAGAAGACCTGAAGTTCTATAAATGTAATAATGGCAAGCTGTAAGCATAATACGCTAAACATTTTACAGGATTTCTCATGGTCTCCCATAATTCAAGTTTTTTCCCTAACCACGTGCTTGAGAACGTGAAGTTTGCCTACAATTTCGCTGTTGGGAAATACTGATCTAACGTCAGAATAAGCTGCTTTTCTTGTACTTGTTAAGGAACACAAACCCATAAAAAAATCATAGGAAATGAAATAAAATTAATCTTGAGAATCTCTCCCCAAGTCGCAGCTTACTTTGTATATACCCGAGAAGTACCCTATTTAAGGACTTCGTTAGTTGTTACGGTCGTGGATAAATAATACACTAGAATAGAATAATGGTGGAATTATAAGGACGGAGGAAAACTGAAGTATTCATAGTATAGCTAGTGCCATTGCGTTCACCTTGAATGAAATAGGAAATGGGTTGTGATTAAACCCTGGGTCTACGTGGTGAGAAGTCGGCAAATAACTGCATGTATATCGTATCACGGCAAGAGCAGCTTTGTGTGCAGCCAGTTGTTAGTGACAGCACACACAGACTTGCCTTGCCTGTTTAAACCTTCTATATTGAAATTTTTCTACATAATATTCATAAATTCATTCCATTCTTCACAGAAAACACAATGCAACTTACTTACCAAGAGGCAAAAAAAAAGTTAGGTAGAGAAATAATTAATTTGTGAATTATTCAAAACTTATAAAAACATTCGGTGGCACAGTGGTTAAGGTGCTGCGCTACAAATCGGAAGGTTGCTGGTTCGATCCCAGCTGGTGTCAGTGGATTTTTTTATTGACAAAATCCTTCCGATCGCACTATGGCCCTGGGGTCGACTAAGCCTATAACAGAAATGAGCACCAGGAGCATTTCCTGGGAGTAAAGGCGGCCGGTGCCTAAGGCTGACAACCTACCACCATCCTATGCCGTTGTCACAAAATTTGGAAGCCTTAACTTCCTGGAACTCTCTGGACCACTCCAGGCCTGCAATGGGACTGCTTTACCTTTTTAACCATAAAAACATTACAACAGATAAAATGCAGAGATTCTGCTTATTAAATCAGGCACTGGTATAAATGAATAACGTGCATTATTTAGACAGTTGCTTGTTGAGAACTGTCGCACACAAAATCACAAACCGATATCTGTTCACAATCAGTTTACCTAAAGTCTGATACTCGTCCAAAAATGAGCTGGAATATGCATTGCTGTTTCGGAGTTACTGGAAATTAAAAGTAAGGTGCTTCTAGCATCAACTTCAATTTTTCCTCACGCCGTACGATTCAGGTCAGACGCATTCAGTGCGTTCACCTATACTGTCCGTTTAATGGGTTTTAACGGTTTTATTTCAGGTAAATACCAGGACACACAGTTCCTTTCCTTCCAGTTGAGCTGTGCCAATGCTCTGGCAGCATCAGTAGCAACAGACACCTCGCACTTAAACTCCGAACAAACATCTTAGTAATTAACCAACTTAATGCACAAATTCTTGTTTTAAAATAAGTGTATTATATTCCTCTACATGTTTCGAACACTGTTTTGATCATCATTGGTAGGTCAAATTGTATTATACAGCATCTGGTATCGTCACACTCTGTAGGTGGCCGTCCGGTGCACAGGTTGAGAGGGTCCTCTCCCAACTTGTGCACCGGACGGCCACCTACAGGTCTGATGATACCAGATGCTGTATAACACAATTTTGACCTCCTGATGATGAGCACACAGTGCTCGAAACATGTAGAGACATTTAATAAACTTATTATAAAACAAGATTTTGTGCATCAAGTTGGTTAATTACTAAGATTATACTAAGATTCACGGTCAGCAAAACATAAAAAACCGAACAAACAGCCGATGAAAGTGTCGGTGGGGGAGGCAAATTGTCCACCTATCATTACAGAAAGCAAGGAAAACCAAATATGGAAGCAACACTCAACAAACAGAACTGGACATGCATTGCGATAAGTCTAGAAAATTAAAATACGAATGCCAAGGCTTCTGACGCACATTTGTAAGAGTCCCGTTTTAGTTTCTCCTGAGAGTTCCGATAGTTCCTTTCTGTGCGTTACTTCCTGAGAGGTCCGATAGTTCCTCTCTGTGAGTTACTTCCTGAGAGGTCCGATAGTTTCTCTCTGTGCGTTACTTCCTGAAAGGTCCGATAGTTCCTTTCTGTGCGTTACCTCCAGAGAGGTCCTATAGTTCATCTCTGTGCGTTACCTCCAGAGAGGTCCGATAGTTCAACTCTGTGAGTTACTTCCTGAGAGGTCCGATAGTTCCTCTGTGTGCGTTATCTCCACAGAGGTCCGATAGTTCCTCTGTGCGTTACTTCCTCAGAGGTCCGATAGTTCCTCTCTGTGCATTATTTCCCGAGAGGTCCGATAGTTCCTCTCTGTGCTTTACTTCCAGAGAGGTCCGATAGTTCCTGTCTGTGCGTTACTTCCTGAGAGGTCCGATAGTTCCTCTCTGTGCATTACTTCCTGAGAGGTCTGATAGTTCCTCTCTGTGCGTTACTTCCTGAGGTCCGATAGTTCCTCTCTGTGCTTTACCTCCAGAGAGGTCCGATAGTTCCTCCCTGTGTGTTACTTCCTGAGAAGTCTGATAGTTCCTCTCTGTGCGTTATTGAGTCCCTTTATAAAATTCCTAGATAATAAAATGAAATGTGCTACGACCACTTGCGTAATATCTCACTACTCTTTATTCTCATCCGCCGTAAGATACGTCATCAGGCAAATCATTATCACATCATTTACATTATTTTGTACTAGCAGAATAATTTTCCAGTATCGAACTCGCAGTTATTCCATGAAAATCCGTAATGAACATGATACCTTTCAAAGTCCGATATATTATTTACATAATTAACACTTTTGCTCCTTCAGACGGCAAGAGAAGCTTTAATTTCATTTAGCTGAAACTAAGGTGTTAGCACCATGTTACGGACTCGCATTACATTAAAATACTGCCACATACAGAATTTTGGTGTATCGTCCTGGCACGCTGAGTGAATATTTGTAATGAAAGTTCTCATTTTTACGAAAACAAAGGAAAATTTTCACTCAATAATAAACTTTTAATATCCTTCCCAACGCAACTATTTGTCCTCACGAACAGCTACGTGTTTCGGTCTTAACAGATAAATAACAGACTTTCAATACCACTGTTTCAAAACAAGGCAAAATGTAATATATATGGATTCACCAAATACAGTTGTTTATTCCGCTGGATTCCAAAAGCGCACAGTTTCGGTATGCATGCCTGTCTTTTCACTTGCCGGTAAAAACAGCGTGCCAGTGGATTGCGGTGACGCCAAGACGTCCATGTGCGCAAGATGAAGAAAGCGTCCACAATGGAAGAACTGTCACCATTTAGCTGTCATTTCTGACAACAAATAGACTGTGACGCCGTAAAATGTTTTCTTGCGGTGAAAAACACAATTCCGACATTTCAGAAAGTAGGAAGTTGAAAGTAAAGCGCAGTTTCCTTTCTTTTAACTCCAGTTTTGTGGTCACCATGTGTACCAAGCCATGTTTAACACCCAAACAGGTAACCAAGAACGAGGAGTAACTTTTTTTTTATATTCGTGATTCCGTGTATCGTGATTCTAGGTTGAAGAAATCCAACGAGATGCAAGAGTATTCAGATATTTATTTAATGCTAAATTACTCTACATGTTTCGGGCGTCCATCGCGCCCGTCATCAGGAGCATATAAAACTGTAGTTGCAGTCTCTGTTACAGATCATACTATCTGGGGAGCAAGCTTCCTCAAACGTGACCAAATAAGGACGGATCATACTATCTGAGGAGCAAGCTTGCTCCCCATTTAGTATGATCCGTACCAGAAGCTGCAACTAAAGTTTTATATACTTCTGATGATGGGCGCGATGGACGCCCGAAACATGTAGAGTAATTTAGCAATAAATAAATATCTGCATACTGTTGCATCTCGTTGGATTTCTTCATCTTAGAGGTGTAATATTTTGAATGTATCTGACGGTAAATGGACATGTCATAGCCGACGGCCTTGGTCTGCTACAGCTGTCTATTCATTAAGATGCCTCTGGAAGTTTCGGAAACAAAAACGACCGGCAGACACACAGACAAAAGTCCTTAAACTCGCACAACCGCCATTCTCCGTTTAGACAACAGCTACTGCAATTATCTTCACATAAAACGGAATTGCGTAATGATGAATCATCTTCATGATGAAAATTACATCAGTACATATGTCATAGTGCAATGCGTGTGTTTAAGAATATCACACCAGAGAACTTTAATTCTGTTATTTACTCAACAATTCTTTCACTAATGACACAATAGCAGATCAGGCTAAGGAAATATGAAGACTGTTTTCAGCTCAAAGGGGAAAAGTTCATGACGACTGCTTTATTCCTTTACTAGTTATTTTGAGTCAAACAGACTTCTAAAAGCCAAACTCCACTTCTCTATTATTTTACAACCAACTAAATGCACAATGTGTTTTTAAATATTATTTACATTGAAACAGGCTAATAGCAAATCATATAGTGTATTTAGTTGATTGAGAAAAATAATCATTATTTACCATTGCACGAAATGGGTAACATAAAACTTTTTTCCTACAAGAAAAAAGGCAAAAAACAAGATACCATCATTACAATGAACACATGAGACCCGGTTAGATTAAATCAACCTCTAAAATGCACATGGAAGTCGAGTTATACATGTATTTGTTCAAAAGATTAGGTTCTTCTAATAGTACATTTGTAAGCCGAATTAAACTGTCAACCTCTTTTAATTCATTCGAATAAATATATCACAGTGGTACAGCACAATAGAGAAAGTGAAGAGGAATTAATTAATTTCAATTGTTGAGAAAAAAAGTGTTCCTCTGTGAAGCAGCAGGACATCGTTATGTACTTTGTCTTCTTTGTTACAAATCTACATTTACATCTATGTAACATATCAGCTTGTGTTCTCATTAAGTGTAATTTTAAACAGTGCTGTAATCCTTAATGACAGTCCCAGTCACATACAAGCAGACGTATCGATCTATAAAGCACATAGCCAACTCAGTGCACCTACAATTGAACACGAAGAAAGAACACAACAGTAAATTGCAAGTCCGTGGTCTAGTCCTCTATTTATCAACACGAAAGGCCATGAATAGTGTGAAACCACTTTCGCCTCAATGTCGTGTCTGGTTGGCCACTACGTGAATCAGTGAATTGTTTAAGAGGCTTTGGAGCAACAGTACCAAACACGCAGCCATCCGTTGCATTTAGTGAATAATCAAGTTAGCTGACTGCGTTATTTCAATTGAAGACTGCTACAAGCTCAGCTGAAACCGCTAATATGAGTTTCCCTCGTGAACACCTCTATAATTATAAGGTGAACCTGGCGTCAGATTTTGGCATGAAAAGCGAAATTTTATCTCTGACAGTACAAGTGAAACAGAAACAATTATTGCTCCTGGAAGGCTACATGTTTCTACAACTCCAAACAAAATACTAGCAGGTTTCCAAATAAAAAGGCTATATGTGGTTTCATCTATTTGCTTCAGAGCAGTACCTCATAACTTGTTATAATTAATACCTTTTTTTAAAAAAATCCCTTCTAATATACGTTTCGGGTGTTTTATAAAGGATACAGTTAGTAAATTATTGACTAGAATTTCAAAGGCAATATGGTACATTAATTTTAATCTGTGCTCAACCTCTGTACATATTCCGTGGTATACCTATTGGCGAAGCACGGTTGTGACCAACTTTACACAAACATATAATAAAAAAGGATATAGTTCATACTGCGTAATTTAAAAACAAAGCCGGAATTTTAATTTATGTTCTTGCCTTATCAGTAATTTCTCCTTCACTGAAGTAATGAATGTTCGTATCCACATTAACGTTAATATTTAAATACCTTTATTTCTTTCTTAATCAGTGTTATGTGTAGACTGTTATTGTTGCACCTGATGACACCCAATGACACACACACACACTCGGCAGGACTCCTCTGGAAGAGTAATCGGCTCGTCGCCGAGACCTCTACCTCTGAATTAATGATTTAAAAACAATTACAAGAAACTGTACACAGTACTCTCTTACTTGGGTGTTTTTACCTTTTGTACATGTTGTATTCTAATTTGTCTCGCATGTATTGTCGCTAGTTTTAAGTTGTCTTGTGTGTAATTGTTGTTG
>Ga0123352_10013975_pt1 | contig 12767 bp, 9 predicted proteins | sample TergutLab28metaG_FD_89700 | JGI IMG/M metagenome (GOLD analysis project Ga0123352, IMG submission 89700) | Labiotermes labralis P1 segment gut microbial communities from Petit-Saut dam, French Guiana - Lab288 P1 | ecosystem: Host-associated > Arthropoda: Insects > Digestive system > Gut ... | reverse complement strand
GTGACCTTCATGCCTTAGATTCTTCCATGGAAAGAGTGTGTCATACTAACTGGGCAGGAGGCTGGGTCTGGTCCACAGCAAGTCTGGATGCTGTAAAGTAAAACAAATACCTGTCCCTCCCAGTAACTAAACCCCAATTCCCTGATCATCCAGCTTGTAGCGTAGTAACTATAATGACTGAGCTATCCACTTCCTGCCATTGAGTAAAAAACAATGTCAAGACAGTTCAAGTCCAGAAGACCATCAAGCTAAATGTCCATACATGTGTGCTGTAGTCCAAAACAAGATCTGCCCTAGATGTTTGTAATCAGTAGCCTAATTTCCATGGGTTCTAGACCAATTCAGTAAACCTAAAAGAATATGTTTATCCTGAATTATATTTACAGTCAGTTCCTACAACACAGCACATACATGCTGTCATGTTTACAAAAACCATTCACTTAAAGCTGTATAGAAAAAATGCAATCAGTGTTTGCTCTCAGAATCATACAACAACACATAAAAGCACTTTGTGTGAAGAATGTAGAATTTTTAAATGTCACAATTAGTGGTACATAAAGCTACTGCTAGGCTTGAAATGGATAAAGTATATCAGTTCCCAATCATATGATCAGCAGTAAAAATACTGTTTAACTCTACTAATACGTTGTAGGTCTATAACTCATAAAGTCAGAAATGATCAGCACACTTCAAACTTTCACTATTACAGAAAATACAAAAATAAAATGGCCAACAGGAATAAAAGACGCAAAATCAAACAAACTATACTCCACACTCTTAACACCTTCAAGAAACGCATGCATACTTACTGGTACATGAGCAAATTCCTATAGTGGAGCCGCACAAAGAGCAAAACATCACATTAGACTGTGACAACAATAAGTTACACAGTTGGGACTCCAAGAGTTTGGGAAACTCCCAAGCAACTATACAGACTAAAACCTACACAGAATTGCTTTCATGTTAGTCACACAATAACAAAAATACCTATCATGTTGCACTTCATGCTCATTTCTCACATTCGTAAGGTCTAAATTTTTCCTGTTTGGTTCAGTTAAGCCATTCATATAAACACAATAATAATACTAAATTCTAAAAAGCCAAGATATTTTTGAGAGATTTTACAGATTCTTTTATATCAGTACAACAGTCCCATATCTCTTACAAACTTTGCAGGTCCTCAGGTTTCATTTTAATATGAATATATATATTTTTGTATTAACTACATAAAACAACCACATACGGTATTCAACCACTTGTCCATGTTGACACCCTGCTACATATATCATGTGTATCCTTCTTAATGGCATAAATACGAAAGTTATAAATTAGCAGTGCAAACATTCAGTGCAACCGAACTCCAAGCAGCAGAGTCCTTGATAAGCTGTGGTCTTTCATGAACCAAGAAATTCCAGACATTTATGGAAGCTGAAGGTTTATTACCATGTTCACAAAGGCCCACCACTTCTCCCTATCCTGAGTCACATGAATCCAGTCCACACCACACCATCCCATCCTATTCTTTAAAAACCATTTTAATATTATCCTTCCAGCTACATCTAAGTCTTCTAAGTGGTTCTTTCTGCAGGAGCAGAACCAAGAAAAAAATAATTTTCACGCAATTTAAGAAAATATTTTTAAAAATTAAAATTTATTTTGAATAAAATGAATTCAAAATGTTTGTCCGATTCAGTATTTTAAAAATATCAGCTGGAATAAGAAATTTCAGTCTGTGATATTTAAATTGCACATGTTTACCCACAGCAACAGATGTAATGTGTTACCACCCAGTATACATGAAATATAATTTAATATAATGTATTCTCCTTCTGTTTTTTGCTGCAAACCTAACAGAATACCAATTATGAAATTTGCCGTATAATCTTGCCAGTACATTATGGTAGCCATGACATGTAAACAAATGTGCAAATAATGTGGGGTGACATGTAATTTTTCTTTCAAAGTATTTCATACTATATGTAGTGTATTGTGATATTAAAAAGAAAAGCATACATAACCATGGTGAAGAACAGGGATTTCTAGTAGACACAGAATCAAACATGTAAGAATACAAAAACGTATGAATGCCATTCATACACCAAGTCTGTAATCATGCCGAACACCATTCAATAGGCAGCAAAGATAAGATCTACATACAATGCAGAACAAAATATAAATCGAAATTTGACTCATGATAAATATTTTAGAAATGCACCAGTAAAATTTGTGACAGAAAATAATTCAACAAAGTAGCTAGTTTTAACATTCAATATATAAATGTTTAGAAAATACCATCAGCACAACATACACATTATTGTTCTCACATATCTGAATCAAGTCAGTTACTGCAGTACCCTGTCTGACTCAAATCTGGTATACTGATGGTTAAATTGCCATGGCTACAAACCATGAATGAGGTTTTATGTACTTTAATTCAGACTTTTCACTCTTAAGACAGAATCTGAGAATCTATCCCATTACTTGGCCTGCATTGCACTAAACCAACGGGACACACATGCAGGCCACCTGGCAGAGCATTTCATTTTTTGGCATGTTTTTGAAGTTGCAAAACACAACCTTCATGATGTCTGTTATAGAAAAACTTGGCTCCCATTGTTATAATTTTTGTAAAATTTTATAATGGGGACATTTATTAATATCTGCCAAAAAGATTCAAGTTTTGTTAAAATCAGAAGAAATATCAGGCACTTTACATGACGAACTAAGTACATGTTACATTGCTGACAGAGCCACATAGCTGAACAAAACAAAAGAGAAATCACTGTTTCATTTCCATAGCAAAACTTTTAATATTCATATCTTGTTTGCTGCAGATCTTATTTAAGCAAAATGGCTCGATCGATATGCCTGTTAAGGACAGCAAAGATTCAAACATGCCAAATTATGTTATACACACAATGCCTTTTTATTTCAGTACTTATATCAATAACAACTTTGTTATCCAAATTGAAATATGGCCATCAGCTGCATAGTAGATAATGATATAAAACTCCTTGTTGATGGACGATAAAAATTACAATGGGCCAAACCACTTTCTATCCATCGTTCATTATTTACCATTCAAAATCAAAACACTACTCCATATTGAAGTGTGAAACATACAATGTACAAGCAGAAGAACAGGATTAAGACAGCTGTTTTCTGTTACAAACATGAAAATTTAAGACAATTCTAACATTAACCATCAACTAAGAATACCTAGCACAGTGTTTTTCAAACATTTTTGGTTGTCAAAGCCTATGTCAAACTGAAATATTTCACAGAAATCCATCCCTGTTTTTGAGTGGGCAAAATGGGAAAATTTTTAAACAAAATGCTTTCAGGCAAATAATATAAAACTAAACTGTAAGTTTAATCAATCGATAAAACAGTACAAATTATTGTATGTGAATTTCTCGGTATGACAGATGGGGCTGTTGTGATGGACATACAAATTTCAAATCTGGTATAATGGGTGACAGTTCTAGTCAGATCTGCCTCACTGTACAGCTTATTTCTGTATTTAGTTTTTGTCATACTGTAACGCAAAAATCTAGATTTACAAAGGTAGGCGTTTGGAAACAGCAGCAGTTTTCTAACAGCAAACTTCAAAGATCTCAGGATACTCTTCAGTTAAGCTGGCCTACAAACTATTAAAAAAACTTCTGCTTTAAAACTGCACCACTTGCAGTATCTATCAACTGTTCATATTCAGTGACTGACAAGTCTTCCATCAGAATGAAACAATGAAAGGACTTCTCAGCCAATTATTGTCACAACTGTTTGGTGAAAAATATTCCTGAAATAAGTTTTCTAAATGTCTGAGATGCCCAGTTATGTCACGTTTTATACCTTGATACCATATTCTTCAAGATAGTCATTAATTTTATCAATACAAATACATTTACTCTGTTGCTGCTGCAACCAATGAACATCTGAGAAATAGCTGGTCAAATGTTTCTGTTTTTTTTTGTTGGGGGGGGATATGCAATTTCATCCTCAGTTGATACACTGTCATCAGAACCTGACTGCGAACAACCAAAAACTTTGGTATAAATAATCAGAGTTTCATACTCACTGCCCATGTCATTGCAGAGTAGTTTAAACAGCACAGAATTTAAGGGTCACGCCTTAATAACGTCAACTGTTCGTAGTGCATTGTCTAATATATCAATGAGTTTAACTGACTACAAATGCATATTTGCGCAAAATGCAGTGGCTGCTCATATACATTTTGGATACGGTCAGTTTTTGTGTAGGTTCCTCTAGTAGAAAGCACATTTGATGGTGAAGGGCTATAAGTCTCTGCTTCCTGTATGAACTGTTGAGTATTTGAATTTGTTTTTATTTCATTTTCATTGTTCGGTTTTGTTTTAAACGCTCACTTTTTAACCACCAATCCATTAGTTCTATATGTAACAAGGGGGTATATGCCACTATCTGACACCAATACAACATGTGTACTAGACTAAGTCTTTACAATTAGCTGCAGAAAACCTGAAGACTCACTGTGTGTTGTTAGTCTGTAAACATTACGGTGCTCAACCTACACTGGCTTGGCTTGGACTGGTCAAATGAAGGGTAAGCAGCATTTACAGCAGCACTTCTTAGTTTATTCTCCTAGGGGCAGCATATCTGATGTAGGGCCAAATGTTTTGAAGTTTTGTACCTAATTCTTTCCAGAGTACTCCATCTCAAAGTGTAAAATATTTGTTGAATATTACCTCATATTCATGGTTTAATGTTATTATAGAAGTAAGCTGGTAAAAATAATTATGACAGCATACAAAATGCCCAACCATTCATCAGTGTTTCACAAAATCCCTGACACGCCTTCGTAGAACCCCATGGTTTTCAGAAACCCAGTTTGAAAAACAATGACCTAGCAAAAAGACTGACTATGAGACATTATAAACTATGAATTTCTTTTCACATAACACAATTCAAGTAGGACAGTACACACCAGTTCATGTACTTAGCCATCAGTTTCAATATGTGACTTGTATAAATTTGAAAACCAACAGAAGTACTGATGCAACTATACTCTACATTCACTTCTATACTGGGCCCAGAGTGTAGGCCTCCCTGCTCCATCAGTAAAACATACAATATACAAGCAAACTTTCTGAAGACTGGACAACACACCAGCATTTTAAGTAAACATTTCCCACAGAACTGATCCTGAAATGGAAAATCTGAAAATCCAGGCACACTAAGAGAACTATTTTCATTTCTGAAATTGCAGGATCAATTAAAAGTTCAAAGCAACACCTCCCACTTAAACCATTCTGACATTTCAGCCTTTTACTATTCTCTACCATTCTGTACAATCAGAGACAAAACTTGACATCCTGTGCTACAATATTTTTGCACCTCTACTTCAAATACATAAACTGTAACTTTTCCACCTCATGTGCTCTGTTAACGTTAATTTTGTAAATCGTTAAAAACAATATGTAACATTTTGTAAGCATTCCAGCAACCGAAGAGGCAGCAAAATTTGGCAAGATATAGATGAACACTGACTACCAATACAGACATGGATGTGTCTGACAGATGCACTAAGCTTCCCACAGGCTGAAAGAAAATTAAGTGAACTGGAAAGATATGAATAAAAACATCTCCCTTAAAATTTTAGTCAAATTTAACGCAAAGAAGCCCATTCATATACAGATCAAATTATGAATTACAATTTCACAGTTCTATCACCCCAATTACGTATGCAGCATATTCATGTTACGTTCAGACAACACAACATTATATTCAAGAAGAATAAGGCTATATGTTTTGGCTAAAAACAACTTTCCATCATCGGCCTAATTGCAATACAAAAGGGAGTATATTTTACAACTGTATTTCATGTTTCAGACCTCACCTTTTACAAGCTAAAATCCACATATAGTGAGGAAGATACGAAATGCCAGAAATGTATAATTTGAAGTTTACAAAACACTAAAAAATAATACAGAGAACAACAACAGTGATGCTAATAATAATAGTTTTTAATGTTTACAAACTTCAAATTACACATTTCAGGCATTCTGTGTCTTTGGCACTATATGCTAGCTTGTAAAAGTTGAGATCTCAAACCTAAAATACAGTTGTAACATGCAGAACCGTGGTGAAAAAGCCCACCTCGGGCCTAGGCCACCTCGTTGTAGAGGTTTCTAGATAACACAGAATTAGACACGTACCAGATAGGACTCCCCCGAACAAGTGACGAACTTGTTGTGGAGGCTGTGAACTGTATGCGCCTGCACAGTTCATGCCTGCAGCAGTTGTTGCATCACCCACTAGAATGAGCAAACATGCAGTACTGTGCTCTAGCTGGAAGACAAAGGGGACCAGTGGGTGTAACCAAAACAAAGGGGGCGCAGTCCGGCCAAGATGGCAGGGAAGCAAGACATGGATGTGTTGCAGGCTTCAACAGAAGTAGCGTTAAAGAGATTTGTGGAAGGAAGTTTTAACAAATAGATTTTGCAACAAAATGCTACATGTAGCAAGAGTGCCTTCTGCTTTTGTGACACAAAGGTTGGACAGGTGAGGGCAAGTGTGTTTAAGCATGGGCCCAGTGCTTGCTGGAGAAGCCAGAGAACTGCACTGGAAAGAACACTGGTAAATCACAGTTTGGGACACTAATGCTAGAACTGTGTAGTTACTAGACACCCCCCCCCATTCAGTACTGCAACAGCTGAGAAGTTGCACCACAACATTCAGTAGTTTAGAGTGGAAATTTTGAATATTTTAGTGTTTTTCACATGTCTTTCACTTGTATTATTACACCCTTGATATTTAGTTCCTGGGATCCCAGCAGACATTGTAGTGTTAGATTTAAGAACATATACAGCATGTTACTGTGTGTGTGCTTTTCATTTCGCACCCCATTCTCACACTCTGGGTGAGCTACAGAGAGAAGGGTCCCGAAGCAAGGAAGGACACTCTCCTGTGGTTTAGATGCTACCAACACAACACACAACAAACACCAGCGACAAACATCAATGCCCTCAGTGGAATTCAAACCCGTGATCCCACCAACTGCACAGCTGCAGACCTGTGCCTTGGACCACACAGTTACTGGGATAGGCCACAGTTGTAAAATATATCCTCTTTTGTGTTACTGTAATTAGGACTGATGGGGACTGACCATTTTTAAACAAAACATGTAGCCTTATACTTCATGAATATAATGTTGTGTTAAATGACTGCAACAGTCATTTGCGTTTAATAACACAATGGTGATATGCCACCTTAAAGTAACATTCCTCTACTTTACTGATACAGCAAACTCTATGCAGTTCAGTCCTTCTTTAGAAAACAATAGCTGTCCAGCCAGTTACAAAAAGTGTCTGCTCATTACTGTGCTCACAAGAAACTGCCACTGGTACTACATTGAGTAAGGTCAGTAATGTCCACAACATGAAACTACATTTCCTTAAGATGTGCTGGAATATTATTTTTCCACCTACATCCATTTCTTCTAATAGGTCTCTTCCTTTGGGTTTCCTCACTAAAATTTTATATGCATTTCTAACTGCTCTCATGTGTCCTATATGCCTCATCCACTGCATCCCACTTAATATGATCACCCTAACTGTATACGGCCAAGAGTACTTGGCAGAAACCACTGACTAGCCCGCCCACCCAGCCAGAATATCTAATACCCAAGCACCACAACCTCATAAACCTGACACAGCAGTTACGAGTGCAAGTGAGAACTGCAAGAAAAGCAGTACACTGTGAGACACAGGGCAGACGAGTAACAAGCACATGGCCGGCTGCAGAAATTGTAAGCACAGATAGAAATAAAGCGTTGTGCGCATTCATAACTACATGTGCTGTGTGTCTGGTAATTTATACCACTACCACCATAAGCACAAATTATGAACTTCCACGTCATGCCATTTCCACTAACTTCCTGTTTCTTCCTCTCAAGAAGCCTCATAACTCTGGTCAATACCAGTTTTGACACCAATATATATTTACCTACCATTAGGCTCTCAAATATTAAGGCACATTCTCCATATACATCATCATTCTATGAAGAAATTGATGGATCACGTTACAATTCAGAAAATTTAAGCAAAACAACTGTTAGGCCAAACATAATCAACACCAAAGATACACTAGACACAATAAAAACTAACTATTCAATCAGAGAACCCGTTCTCAAAAAGTGTTAATTATTATCAAGGGATGGATTGTGTCAGCAGCTGTAAGACATGCTTGCCATACAGAATACTTAGGTTTGTAAGTTTTTTTGGTAACTAGAAACTAAAAAAAAAAAAAAAAATTTTTCGTCTTTGGAATTAAATTCTTCAAATTCAACTTAACGTGACAAGCAATTACAATGAGGTAGCACTAAAATCTCTTGAAAACATTAAACAAATATACACTAAAATTCCTTTAATCTAGCACCCACAGACTGGACAGATATCAGATTATTAAGTATTCTGGAATATCAGACAGTATGTACACATACCCATTCAATTACAAGTAATTTTAAAGACAGCCCTCACAGAATGTGCATATGTCTATTATTTATGTTTTATCACAAAAAGATCTGGCTCTGTCAATTATCACAGGCCCAGTCACCAGTCCATCAGAACACCCTGCTATAAACCACTTACAAACATTAAATAATTAAAGTTACATGTTTCCTCTTGCCAGCAGTACCTTGCTTACTCATCTTTGGATCCTTTGAAGCCATCACAATAGCTCGATCCACTAAGGTCCAGAAAACCCCACATAAATTCATAAAATCAGTACACATACCAGATGTTACAGAAGGTAAACCTTCAAGTCTTGGGACTATGCTCCTTAAGTGCCTATCAGGAGTGCCAGATTATCAGGTCCTGGATTACAGGAATTCTATGGTAATTAATAATCCAAATTGTCAAGGACGTTACAAAATATAAACGTAAAATTATGAGACCTATACACTACTGTATTACACGAGACTCAAGCTTCAGAATTAACATAACTGCAAAAAGAAACAGGATTATCTGCAACAAACACATTATATAACAAAATGCATGATTAATAGAATCCACCAGAGTACAGAAAAATCATGCACCTGTAAGTAATTTTAGAGCTGTGCATCCAGAAACGTTAATGTACAAGGACACAACAAACATACTTAAACGTCGTCACAAAATAAGCTTACAGTAATCCTGAATTCTTACTTTGACATACATATCCTGAAATAAAAGAGATTATTATTCTACCACCATATCTTACACAGAATCAGATATACACCAGGTTTTACAAAAAATATGACATTTTAAAAAATGTACTGTGAGTGAACTTAATGTGATAAACATACATAACTCAATACGTTTTTTTCTCAAACTATGTATGTCTGGAGCTCCAGCAGTCAATATGAGCATCACTCGACAGGTTATTTTTCAAGCTAGAAATGTGTGAAGGTCCTGAAATAACCATGACAAGTGCCTCAAACATACACAGTCAAACAGCCAATAAAGCAAAGAATGCATATCACCTAATTTGTCAAAATAATGACAGCCACATCTATGTGACATTCACTTAGAAACACCTTTTTTAAAAACCCAACATGAAGAAATAATATTTGTGTGCCACAAACACTTTTCAGAAAATGGGTGTTTTTGCAAAGGCTAGGGTCTTGGCAACATAAGCACGCAAAGCACATTTCATTAGGGTGAGCACACAGTGAATTCCATTTTTCATTCTTTTTACAGGGCTCACATTTATTGAATACTCAATCATAAAGGACATTATTTTTATTAACCAAACAAACACAAGAAACTGAAATTTAACTGAACTTCTTTCTAAATTAACAACTAAACTTTACTTAAAAATACAAACTTAGAAAATGAGACATAAAATAAAAAGTCTGAGAGACTAGGACATGCCTGGGCACACCCAGCACTCCCCATATGCATGCCTATGCCTGGCAGGCTGTAGGTAGTTCACACAGCTCAGGACAATCAGCATCCAGGGCTGGTCATGAATAAGGTGTGCTGTAGCCTAAAATTTGGAAGATATTACAGCAAAAATCAGCTATGATGCTCCCTACATGCTGCAGGATGTTCAAGCAGTTGCCAAATATAAGGAAGTAAAGCATACATACTGCTGTGAATTTCAAAACTGCACAGAAGCTTATGTGAATGTTTCATCTTGTGTTCTGAGATGAAGCCACTTTCTGCGTCTGAGGTTATATGCTTCACCACGATGTGAGAATATGAGGAAAGTAAACTACACCAAAGGAACATCTGCAAGGAAGCCTGAAGGCCACTGTGCTCTAACAAGATTTACAGACCATTTTGCTTCGATGAAGAAACTGTAACAAGACTTGCAGGCTTCAGTGCACTCAAAAAGCAGTTACTGCCTCAGCTTACAGAAGACTTCAGAAAAAATCTTATCATTCAATGACATGGGCACCGCCCCACCATCACAGTGCCATAACAAGTTTTGTGAATGAGAACATGCCCTAATAGCAGAATGATGAAGGCAGGAATCCTGTTAACACCTGATCTTCCACCTACTGATTTTTTCTTATTGGGCTGTATTGAAGATCATGTTCATGCAATTTCTCTGTTGAACAATCTTCAGGAACTTAAAACACAGGATTTGTAAAGCTCTTGAATTCACAGACACAGATGGTTTATACAAATCATGGATAAGGCCAACCATCAGTAACTTTCTGAGTTACTGTATTCAAAAATGGCCTCTGCTGGTTCATCGGATTCTGTATCTTGTTTACTTTGCTCAAGTAACAGTGTTTCCTTTTGGGGGTGGTTATGCTGTCTAGGTCTCTATACAGGGAGGCCATTTGGTAGCTGGCACCTAGGTAGTCTTGGCTACTTTCTAGGATTCTAGGTAGGCTGCCAACAAATTACAATTTACCCATCCCTAATGAAATTCTATGTTACCAAACCTCATAAATTCCAAAGTTTATTGGATACAACTAGGAGGCACACAAAAGGGATTTTCCAAACAGGATGCAGTATCAAAGTAAAGAAATATACACAGCTTCCTCATAAGCTGCATGGTCATCAAGCCTGTTTTCAAACAATCAAAGTAAAAGTCTACGTACAGACTAATTTAACATAAGCCTAAGCATTATTCCAATATATATATATATATATCAAGCAGAATTTGGGGACACACAATACCCTATAACAGTTCCTATTATTCTTACACTTAATACGCTATGTCCTCTATTGGTTAAAGAATGATTGTGGTTCAGTCAGTTTAATTATAATTCAGAATTTGGAACAGTGATTTCTAAAAGTGATTCAAAATGCTCAGATTCCTACAAGCTTCAATACAATTAATTTCAAATTTAACAATGCTTCAACAAAATGTACCTTGGCAGATGAATACAGAGTAGATGACTGAGACCACCTCAAGACTGTCATACTATTCCAAGAATACAACCATACAAATGAACTGAAATGATATAAAAACCGAATAAACTTGAACCAAATGAGGATGTGGCACCATATGCAGGGCTTTTTATGGTTTAACAATCTGCATCATTACCACTACCGATTGGGTGATCAAGGAACATCAAAGGTTATTGTTACTACTTCAGTTCAACAACGTGGAACAACACATAGTCAGCAAATTATTTACTCTGCCTGGTTATAAGAATCACACACTCTACTGTATAGAATATGGGTTCTAAAATAAAGCATTCAACCCAGCTACATTTATCAGGCATTCATTACACTCACAGTAAATTTCTGGAAGTGTTAAAAATTACACTGTAATAACCTCATATGTGTGTATGTAGTGGGGGGAGGAGTGGTGAATCCCTTCATATGCCATGGCAAATATTTGTTTGTTGTAAAAAATGTGGCAATGTGGAAAATGGAGTCAATGAAAAGCATGTGGTATGTAGTACTTGCAAACATTACCATCAGATGAGGAATTCACACAAACATTGTGTTTGTAAAACCATTTAGTTCTTAAAGTGGAACACGATCTGTACATGAAATAAGCAACTCTATGCAGCATAAATGTATGGGACTGCCTTGCTGCGCTATGTGAAGCGCTGTGTGATAATGCCCTATTGTATCAACACGGGAACAGGCACTCAAAATTTTAAGAATGTCAACCACTGACATACATCACAGCAGACATTCTTTGTCTCTTCACAAAGACATGTAAGCGACCACAGGTGAACAGTGCACAGACTGGACTGTATGGGAATCAGCCAAGCACTGGGGGATATTTGCATCTACATAGCAGGACTTTAAATACACAAGACTGCTGCCAAGAGGGTGCCACACCATTTAAATGAGGTCTAACAATGGACATGCTGCAAGGCATAGGTGTAACTTGGCCAATAACACTAATGGGGCAAAATCAAACATGAGTATTGCGAACTTCAATTTATGAAGGAATCAAGTTAAAAAGAGGAGAAAGAATAGTTTAACCAGTCCTCAACATACATACATACATCCCCTTCTCCCAATCTCACTCAAATTTACTTATCTGCCCCTTGTAAAAACCATTACCCCCCCACCCCCAGACAAAATCCTTAGGTAGAAAAAACAGTGCAGGAGCATTTGCCCTGCATCAATGCCCCCAACTTACGCCTATGCCACAAGGTATGCCATAAGAGTCAGGAACAATTTTGCCACATATGGGACATGTTAAAGACCGCCTCTGTGGTCTAGTGGTCAGAGTTTCTGGCTACAGATACAGAGGTCCCGGGTTCGATCCCCGGCGCTACCAGATTTTCTGAGTAGTAGTGGGTCTGGAACGGGGTTCACTCAGCC
>Ga0123352_10013973_pt1 | contig 12768 bp, 8 predicted proteins | sample TergutLab28metaG_FD_89700 | JGI IMG/M metagenome (GOLD analysis project Ga0123352, IMG submission 89700) | Labiotermes labralis P1 segment gut microbial communities from Petit-Saut dam, French Guiana - Lab288 P1 | ecosystem: Host-associated > Arthropoda: Insects > Digestive system > Gut ... | reverse complement strand
TTACTATGCCCATCATCAGGAGCTCGCGACTATGATGTTGATTACCACATTGGTCGTTTCGTTCTTGGTTTGCTGTAGGTTGGAGGTTAGGTGCGGTTAGGCTGGAGTAGTGTCTGGGCTGCATCCCGGACACCACTCCAGCCTAACCGCACCTAACCTCCAACCTACAGGCTATAGCCAAGAACGAAACGACCAATGTGGAATCAACATCATAGTCGCGAGCTCCTGATGATGGGCATAGTAGTGCCCGAAACATGTTGAGCCTAGAAGAAATACAATAAAATAACTAGTGACATCCCTTTGGTTTTTTATTCTTCAGTTAATTCAGTCAGTAGGTCTGGCATAGAAACAAGCTGCACACTATTGTCTATATTCTCTCAACCAGTGAGTAACTTATCCGGAAGGAACTGTGGCGTGCTAGTCACATCTAATTGTTTGCGAGCGGAAAGAACATTTTATGTGTGACTTTGCTGAAAGTTAGAAACCCGTGAAATTAACCAGCTTTTGTCAGTTTGTGCTTGTTCGCTTGGCCATTATAATTCAGAGAGTAGGAAGTCGAGTTAATGACACCTCACAACAGCGTGGGGGTCTGCATCAGCAATTTAAATCCCGGAAAAAACATTCATACTCTGCTGAATTTATTGGATAAATGACTTTGTCATTTATATCTACATTTGATGCTCAGCACCATTTAGTACATGCTTATTTCTACTGCTTCTTGATTCGAGTTTTTTTTGAAGATACATATATTAACTTAAGATTCCAATAAGACGACAGAGAGTTTTGAGTTGCACAATACAGATTTTCATAAGGTGAAAAAGGAAACTAAATAACGTCAGTCACTCTTCAGTTTTCCTAATCTTTACATTTTCATAAGTTCTAAAATTGAAGTTAATTAAATATTCATTGAAAATTCTATGCCAGCTTTACGACATTCACAGTGTATAGTTACGAATTACGCAGGTAAATTTCTTATAGTGTGTGACAGATCTAGAGGGACATTTCTAAATCAATATTTCATGTAGTATTCACGCGTAAGCTATTTTTCAGGAAAGAATAACGCTTCAATACCAACTGAAATATGGATTGTTTAGGGTATTTATGGCTATCGTCCTGTTCTTACTGATAATTAATGATTCATATACCTACAGAATTTGTGGTCCATCATGCTGCTTATACTATTAAATTTATAGGTACATGTGTGTGTATATATAACCACATATAATACATGTTGTATATGCTATGGATTGCAGTAATAGCGAGTAACTGGCAGTTGTGCTTAATCACCGGTGACTGTATATAATTCCAGCTTAATTATTTTGTGTAATTTATTTCTAATATAACACAAGTATTTACGAGTGTAGACACAGGGTTTTATAGGTAATGGGTTGAGTACTTTGGTTGGTTTGTTTGTTGGTTGGTTGGTTGGTTGGTTGGTTGGTTTGTTCATTCGTTGATTTATTGGTTGGTTCGTTCTTTGGTTTATTGATATGCAAATATGTTGTGCGTTTGCGTAACGCCAATTATTCTGCCACCGCATTTTACAAACAAACCCACAAACTTTGATTCGTGGATCTTGAGCGTAAGAGTCAAAAGGCAGAAGGGTCGACTGACCAAAGCGTTACCGTGCCATATTACAGTTGTCAAGATGAAACGCAAGATGACGTGCTATTGCAGCTTTGTGTGTGTCTGTTTGCCAACATCTCAGTTTTTCTAAATTAATTGTTTCTTAAATTTTAATGGAAGTATTTAAATATCCATATATATATATATGTATATATATTGCCTACGCAGAAAAATCTTACGTAGATCCATTCTTATGAATTATAGCCTTTTATTAAGAAACACATTTTCACTGAATATACAAGGCATAAACATGACAAATTTTGAAAAATAGACTTATAGAAAGAACGACGTTCTATCTAGACACACATTTTTATCAGCACAGACTGAGGCTGCATTACCGACCGAAAAGTTGGTACCTCTGGACTGCTTCAGATTGAAGGAATATTCTGAGAGTCATTGCAACGACATAATTTGAATTTCTAGACATCTAAGTCCATTAATTATTTTGATTTTGTACGCAAATGCATACATACTGCATTGAGCGCAGTTACAAAATTAATGGCCGTACAATGACAGAACTGATGTGCTGAATGCCTTCTCCTGTTCACACTTTCTTGATCGGAACACTATTACAATATAATACCCAACACGATTTCACATTCTCTGGACCGTACATCGTGATATACCTTAGTAATCAAGACCAACATGATAAACTTTTCTTACTTAATTTATTTCAATGAATCAGTCTTCCACATGGTTCTAATAGAGTAACTATTCATCATCAGAAGGCAGTTACTGTATACAGACGTTTGTCGTTACCCACTGATACAGAATTTTACAAGAACGTCTACATAAACTTTACAAATCCTTAATAGATCAAAACGCATGCACTTTATTTTTACAAAAATGTAAGAAGAAGCAATTTTTATAGACAAAATATTTTGACATACGAGGCTTATTCAGAAAGTAAGTACAATTTCGCTGTAAAAAAATCGATTAAGCCTTCATATAAAATTTTATTGTTATCAGATTCTACATTCTTCAAACTATTTTTCCACATATTCGCCGCCATTATTGAGGCACTTATCTTAGCGGGGCGCAGGTTTTTGTATACCCTCCTCATAGAATGCGGCCGCCTGCGATATTAGCCACTACTGACAATGTCATAGAGTAGAGTCCTTGAAATCTGTGGAAAGTGCAGGGACAGATCGGAAATTGTGAAACGTCCGTCGCCACGCACTCTTTTGTTGACCTTACGCACCAAATCATCATTCACCAAAGATGGACGCCCACTTCGCGCCTCATCGTGCAAGTTCTCTCGTCCTTCATTGAACATCCGAACCCATTTCCTAAGCATGCCATCACTCATCGCATTGTCACCATACACTTGACAGATCTGGTGACGAATCTCACTTGGTAGCACATTCCAAGCGTTCAAAAAAAGAAATTACAGACCGTATTTCACAGTCGGCGGCCCCCTCAATATCCTTAAACAATTTTAACGCACAGGAACAAATATAAACATAACACGAATTTCACGAAATGGCGTCTGTGGCTTCTCAATTGATAGAGGAAGTCACTGCACATGCGCAAAGTGACAGTTTCGACGATGCGCGAGAGATATGCGCAGACGGTGCGCACTTTCCGAATAACCTACGAATTTTGTGTTTGTAATCCAACCGTTTAGTAATGCGCGAATCTCAGTTTGACCAATTGTATGGGTTAAGACAAATTGCCCTTCCGTGAGCGATACATCTGTTATGACTTAAAAAACGTATATTCTTTATAATTCTCACATTTTTTCTAGACTTCTTTAATTTTCTCGTAATGCACCAAGTAGATGTGTTACACGTTATTTGAAAGGAACGTTTTAAACTTGGTCATAATACGTAAATCATTGTCGCTGCTATTACTGAAAGGATTTTAAATAAATTTGGTATCACAATATTTCATTAATTTTGCAAGATTGGTTTAAATTTGCTTTCTACTGGTAATGCATTGCTTTCACTATGTTCAAAATAAATTTATTGAACTGTTTAAAAGCAAAATAAGCTAATGCTCTTCTAAACGCACGAGTCCAAACATCAGTAAGGCCAGAAACATTTTCTATAGCAGTTGTGGGTAGAGCAGATTTTCATATAAAGACAAAGAAATTCAATACAATTCCGATGTTCGTAACCTTGCTACATTTGCAGCAATTTATATTAAATTAAATACAAATTTTACTTCTGCACCGAAAGAAATCGGATGGATCATTGCACATAAAAATTGCGAGCAATGCATTTTGGAAATTTATTCCATATCGAATTATACCTTCATGACGTTTCGATTTCATGTTCTTTTCCGTCACTTCTGTCATCCTTTCCATCTATATCGTAATTTCACCAACTGTCAGCAAAGTAGTGTGTTTAATTACATCCCCAACCATAATTTATCGCATACATAATCATTATTTTCGTCTATACGCGTGTAACAGAGAATGTCCGTAGTGAGAGTCTGTGTTTGCCACAGTTCTTCTAGACAAATACCTAACTTAGGACACCACTGATTCCTTTCATATACTTTCCTCTTCATCATTCGCCAATTATCCCACTATACCATGCTATGTACTGTGATTCACTGACAGCCTCGTAAAGTAAATCACAGAAGATGAAACATGTGATCGAACAACTCCCGTACCACAACACTACGGCATCTGTCTACTACAGTTGGAATTTAACATGCCTGGCCTCGCTTTCTCAGCTGGTATAGCAGATCAATGCACAGAAATCAATATTGTGTGTGTAGCATCAAGCACTTATATTTTCCATATATTTTGTACAAATAAAATTCCACATAACAGTCAATATATACAGATGTGCTGGACACATAGTACGCACATGAATATTTTAAGAAATTAGATCCAAAATGTGAGAAACTAATTTGAAGGTTTTTTGTCTAATTCCGAGTGTCTATCTTCCAGACCTTTCTTTACTGATTTTACTTCGAAGACTGAAGTTTATAGGTATAAATCATAAGTATGTAAATTTCCAGTTCCTACAAGGCAAAGTGCGTGGACCACATTCTTTGTAAAAGAATCACCGATTAAGAATTTTCTGAACAATAGGCTTCAAATTTTTTATTTAAAGAGCACAAACTTTTGAATGTCGTAAGATTGAGAGATTTCTTGACCACCGAATTAGTATGAAGCTTACCAACAAAGTAGTTTATATTTATAGACCAGAAAGGAACTGGGAACGTGATATTACAAGTCAGACAGTGTCCGTCGTGCAGCCTGCGGTTTCGGACGTGTTCCGTCTATTACATTCCCGAGACTTTAAATTTGTGGAAAATGTCAGGAAAAGAAAAGTAAGACACTAGCAATTTAATTTAAATCTAAAGGCTAATTTATATTACTGAAATGAGCTTCGAAAACGCAACATCCTATTAATTTTCCCCACATTTTTGCAGCACATTTAAATACAGTATAACAAACTGTACTGTTCTTGATAGACAATCGATAAAATGGATGTAGTTTGCCGCGTGCCTAACAAGATTGCAAAGCTGTACGCCACCACATACTGCACGTACTTTACAAAACATTCTGTACTTTTGGAACATCATTAAGCCTCGATCGATGCAAGGGTAGGTATATAATTTACTTCACGTCAATAACAAAAAGATATTCCCCATTTTACCGCTGTTCACGAAGCTCACAGTACTGAACAGAATTATGTGCATATACCTCGTGATGTGTCACCGATATCGGACAGTAAATACCAAAATAACCCAGAGACTTACATTTTGCAGCGCTACTTAAATAATTGTTTTGCTCGACCACCTTGCATTGTGATCATATACACTCGTATACCCTTGCTAACGGATTTCTTATGTTAAGTTCTTACAATTTAGAAGAAAGTGTAAAAATTGAGTCAACATTTCTTTGAAGCCCTTAAGTAAAGTATAATTGTCATTCCGCCGATTATCATGGAACTCAAAAGTAATCTACTGGACTACGTGGAGTTCTTCGGCGTAGAATTTAACCCATATCATTCAGGAACTCTGAAGACACACGGGGAAAAAATTCATTTACTGCCAGGAGAGAAGTGTGACGTAACCGAGATAATATTTACTAGCCCATGTTTGCTAAACAAAGTTTTGTAAAGAATTCCTATATGGAGTTCCGTGGCAGGACGAATTCGTTATCGTCGCTGGTACTAGGTCACAGAGGAAAAAATAGACGGACAGTGTCTACAATTAAGGCGTCATAAGTAGTACGAATGTAAAGCCTAATGAATGAAGTTTGAAATTTTGTGTTGGTGATTCAAAAGATACTGTATTAAGAAAATATATCGATCTACTCGGCTATGCATTTTGCGAAGCAGAGACTTCTTTATTTTAGCTTATTTTGGAAAAAAGCGGAAACATTACATGATTATCATAAATTAGGGAGGCAATTGAACTCGTGCAAATTAATGAAAGAAAGAATTCCTTTTAAGAAGAATGTGCTTATGTCTATGTGTGAGAGGGCATTAATGATTTGTTTGTCAGATTTTCATGAAAATTCTGTATAAGATTTTTTTTTAAACTTAACCACATACCCGAGTTTGTGGAAAATTGGACACTGAAATTTATACATTTCTCGGGACTTAAATTAAAATTTACCTAATATTTCTTATTTCATACACAATTTTGATGAAATTCAAAACAGAAAATTTGCATGTGATGGCAAGGAGCTATTTTGACGTCCTTGGAATTTAACACAGTGGAAGCGGCTTTTATTGAAGATACATAAAATATTTTACCATACTTTCTGCATTTATTCCGACTTTGATATAATACAGTAGAGGAGAAACATATGCGCTGTTTTAAGTATCTACGAATTTCGTATAATTCTGATAGTGAGTGTCATAATTTACATATTTTGCTTAAAAGAATTTTTGTGCGTATTTTCAATACCTTTCAAATGATTTACAAAAAAAAAGTACAGGAGACATCCAAGAAACCCAATGAGATTTCAACGAACATCATCACAGTAAAAAAATAAAATAAATTGGGTGCGTAAATAAATTTATTTCCAAACTTCCTACATTTGTTGTCTAATTTTGAATTTTCAAAGTTCCATAAAAATCGGCGCAGAACAGGCGTAGGTGGCGCCTACCATACAACAGCATCTTGTTTAGAAAGTAAAGAAAGCTTTGGCCAGTAACCTATATTGTGTCACAGAGTTGACCCTTTGCAATACGGATTTATTTAAATTAACAGGTAAAGATCTATGCCCATTATACTTACTTGCTTCTAAACCAAATCATTTCAAATCCAATTGCCACTCTTTTCTCTGTCTTCAACTGTAGCAAATGAATTAAGGAGAGGTGAAATGGTTTCCTTGATACCACGGTTAACCACATGAATATTGGTTCGCATGATAACTTATTGACCAACATACTGACCCAAACATCAGAGGTAACTTTATTTCCTTTAAAGTCTGAAAAAAAATACCACGATTTTTTCTCGTCGTATTGGCGAGTTGTCTATTTAAAGTAATTTTTTTAATAACACGAGGTTTAGATTATCGGTTGATGATTAGGATTCAGCTCACATCTTGCAGAAAAAAAAATCCGCCACAAAGACCACTCATATAAATTTAGGCGTTTTTACGGAAAATGCCTTAATCTGACCTATTTAAACCAAACTCACTGAGTGCTGACATAATTAATTAAGAGTTGCAGAAAAGGTGTTTCACGAAAACGTGTCAGATGCGAGTCGTGGTGATACATTCAGGAAGAAGAACAAACAGACATGATGAGGTTTGCATTTGCTTCGCAGCTGACTTTAAAAGGCGCTTAAAATATCTCAATATTTCCGTTGAAACTGCTGAACAAGACTTTCCTATTCACCGTTGTGAAAAGCTGAAATATTAAACAGTTCAGCAAAGTTTCGGGTAGACCTGCTGAACCAAAATGTCGGTTATAACACTGCCCTATGAATTACCACCGCGAGACGCTCAAATATAACAATCGTCCTTACAATAAAATGTTGTGTGAGGACTAGATGAATACTTCGATCAGAGGGTAAATATAGGTTATCTTAATCACAGTGTTGAATCTTAAGATTTCATAAAATGTCCATTTTTTAAGTTGAGCCACTGTTAGCCTCAAAAAGGCGGTTTCTAATCCACGACATACTGCATTCTCTAAAAATCAACACGCTTGAATCTTTTCTAAAAAGTTATTTTATTTTTACTGTGATTGACACTCGCAAACATTTTCTAAACATTTAATACAATTAAATTTTCCCTTAAATTTCCCAGTTTGAATTTGTCTTTCGATATGGGGTCCAGTAACCTGCATATCGAACCCACAATTCCTGGTCTGTTTCTGAGCGAATACCTACCGTAACACAGTGCAGACAGACAAAAATATCGCAGTTCTGTAGGTGAAAGAGACAGCTGTATTTATCTTTATCAATTATTAAACCAACTAATGAACCTATGTAAAATTTACACATTAAAACACTCAAACTGCTCCGACTTGTTTCGGTCCTAAGACCATCAACAGGGAGCTGTATTTCTTTGCCTTGTTAAAGTCACATTAAAAGCCACATTAAAACCAGTCATAAACTAACTTCGTTTACTAGTAGGGTATTGTGGCAGCATGCCATGTTGTGTGATGTTATGTTGCGAAGAGTGTCCTGCTATAGCAGGTTTTAATGTGGCTTTTAATGTGACTTTAGCAAGGCAAAGAAATACAGATCCCTGTTGATGGTTTTAGGACAGAAACATGTCGGAGCAGTTTGAATGTTTTAATGTGTAAATTTTATATAAGTGCATTAGTTGGTATAATAATTGAGTGACTCGACAACATGCATGGTGTAACAATGAAAAAATGGTATTTATCTTATTATTAACGAAGCAAAACTTAAATTCTGACAGTAATTAGTTCTGGGGAAATCTGACGAAGAGTTATTATGGATTAAAATAAATATGGAAATGTAAATAAAAAAATCTGGATAACGAAGCATTGAAAATTTTTTTTGTCGGACTGGCTTAAATCCTCATTTTATATACAACACAACGCCTTTTTTGGCGCGTTCTCAAAAGATTTAAGAAAACGGACTATTAACGTTTTCATGTCCCCCAATCCGTTTGTATGCCTATGTATCGGCACGGAAAATAGCATTCCTCACCAGCAGGATTTCCGTCTGATTTCATATCTAACTTCTATTAAAATTTGTTGAAATATTTCTATTTCCGTTACAATCGCACACAGATGAAAGACACTTCATATGAATATTTACGTACGTGTATTACAGTGTCAGCTGAATGGCACTAATAACTGACACAGTACTGTCTGTGGTGCACGGTCTGAGGCAGAGAAAAGTATTGAAAGCTTCAATATAATGCTAGAGTTGAGTGCAGTAAATGACATGTGTCTCCCTTTATGAGATATCTTACCTGATTTATTGTAAATTTGATTTTACGACATGGACCAATCTTGTTGTGTGTATTGTGTGAAACACAGAAGGGTACATTTCAAATAATAGTGTCTTTAGTGTGACAGGTGTGAGGTGACGGAGAGAAGGTGCCATGAGTGTTACGACAGGCCGGTATTTTCAGAACCATTTTCTTTTCAAAGTTAGTTACTTTCTACCACACTAACAAAGTAGTAACTAAGTAACCAAATACTCGGAACAGAATTTTCCATGGCAGGATAATAATTACATACTAAATTAAATATTTCATATTTCAGGAACTAGAAAGTTCTCACATTCAGATATTAATACAAAAATGTATGTATTTTCACAACCATGATCATTCACTGACATTCACACCAGCGACAAGTCTGTGACATGTTTCCTTTGGCGCAAAAGCCCCTAGTGGGTCAGGGCCAACGATCGCATTCAGTACAGACACACCACACTCGGTAGGACTCCTCTGGACGGAGTAATTAGCCCAAAACAGAGAGCTCTCCAAGACAACATAAACAATCACCAGAGACAGACGACCATGGGATTCCTACTGACAGTCCCAGTAAGAGAGCGACCGCAGACTCTCGCCCTGGACCGCGCGGACACTGGGATCGGTTCACGTCTTTAATAAGAAAGAACATTTTGCACCCCTTCCTGGCTTTTTGTCTGCCGTCTAACAAACTCGTGACAAGAACGATGTAAAATTCACAGAAGACGGCTGTGGTTTAGGAGTCGGTTAAAACCTGGGTCTTGAATTTAAACGAAGACAGTAATACCAGACTGCATGTTAACAGAGGTTTCTGCTAGGATTGTGATTTGCATAAACATAAAGATGTTAATTCAAAATTTTCACTAATTATCACAAAATACGCAAGATATTTAAACATTAAATACAAACATTCCCCTATTGCGAATCACCAAAACAGATACAGATGATCCAAAAAGCATCTACTGTGTTGGGTGCAATGTTAAGATATCGCATATTGACAGAGAATACAGAGAGTGGGTGGGAGTGAGGATGTAAAAGGAATGTTTTATTCAAATATGATCGTTGGTAATAAATTACTGCAAAGAATAATACACCGAATTGCACCCGAACTTATATTATCACGAAATACAGCCACATTTTATTTATTCTATATCTATGTAACGACAACATTCACAATAGAGCACCGTAACTTATCGTCTACAGTACAGTCCCGCACTGAGAACGGGAATGTTGAGACATGACTCCAGTGATTGTTTGCTTTTCGCAGCTTGGCTGTTTAAACTGTGGGGCTTGGACATGATGGATAAATACATGGCAGATAGAGTTTTGTAACGTACTCTGTATTATTGTCTTATTACCTCCAGCGATTAGACCACAGCGTGATTGCTTCTTTGATATGACGCGAATGTGTGGGTAAATCGAGTCCTTCAGAAATTTTTATACTTAATGCGTGGTGTGATCAAATGGTTTCCGGACAGAACGCGAGATCACACCACTGCTACTAGTACAGATTTCTTCCGCTAGACGTAGAGAGATAGAGTTATTTGTGCCATTTCCTGCTTGGCACAACATGTAGCAAGTGTAATTACTGATTTATATCCTATTATATACAAGTGCGCGTTGATGCAGGTGCTATTTTACAGTAAGTAGAAAATGACGCACTTTAAAAAGGAGCATTTTTGTTATGCTTTGAATTAAACTCGGCAAAAAAGCTAAGGAAACATTCAAAATATCATAAGTAGTTTGAAGATCAGAAAATCTGAATACCAATGTCGCTGAGTGATTTTGCAAATTCGAGAAGTGCCGACAGCCTGGGGCTTCCAACAGCTAGCAACACGGATGGAAATGTGGAATGAAGGAATTTGTCTTCAGAAACCAAAAAATCCCCATCCGTGAAGTTTCTTTTGAATTTGTTTAGAACATTGAGAAAACCACAAAACCGTGTACCTCATTGCTGCAAAATATGTCACAATATTCCTGGTCAAACTTCATTTTCTACCTTATGTTGCTATAAGCAAGATGAATCTCCTTTCACATCCCTTTACTAACCACATTTAGCGCAGTGTGATGTGTGCCGTTTTTCGTAAAGTCTTGATGGCTTCAGATGGAGGGCGAATTAGTGATATAATCATGATTCAAACCTGCGGGACGAACCAACCGATTGTAAAACAATGCACTTCCTGAAATGATTCGAAAAGTGATTGGCTGTCTGGACTCTCTGAATGTGAGGGTCGTATTTGAGTTACTATGAAGCAGCAATTTGAATTAGAAGGAACCTTTTCTTGGTATAAAAAATAAATGTAGACCCGAAACTATTTTCTCCTACTGAGTATTTCAGCAAATATATTTGTATATCGATTAATATTTTTTCTCATATTTATATTAAGAGTTCATAACGTCGCAAAACTTGAGCTGTTATGGGTAGAATATTGAAAATATTTGCTAATTGAATATTTGAGACACATTACAGAAATTAATCAGTAGGAAAATTATATCAAGTATGAGGTTCTAATTGTGACAGCCATAAATATCAACATATATTTTAGAGTTCACCTAATATTTATCGTGAAATTTTAATGCATTCTTCTACATGGCATTCATGTTGCTGTAATTGCTATATTCACTTACGGATTAAAATAATGTTCTGTTCTGATGCGTACAGCACATGAAGAAATGTGTGCTGTGGAACAGCCACACAATTTTTCAAGTAACATAAACCCGGATTAATATTAACTTATCAAATACAAAGAAAAAAACATGATTCCATCTTCTTAACTGAACTGATGTAACACCAATATATATGTGAACATAACACTCACACTTGCGCAAAAGAACTGCAAATTCAAAGTGAAAAATCCACATACATTGAATTCAAATGTACTGTTTTTAAGTTGAGAAGAAAAACTCTTCACCTCTGATGTGCTCCAGCCAAGCGTATTTGGATATAATAATAGTTTCTGAATGCAAACAAATATATTGCGCATTTCTTCAGTCGTTCTTTGGCAACACATTGTTAACCATAGGAGAGTGAGTAGGATGAAAGCACAGCCAGAGAGAAGGAAAACACCTTTAAAGTAAAGTTGAAAAGGGCCATTGTCAACAATTGCACATTTTATAGTCATAACGCCATAGACCGTTGTGGGCACAGTAATTGTGAGTAGGGTAATTACATCAAACAGGAGAAGTACTTCGTAGCTTTTGTTGTTGGCATGCAGTACGTCGCAGAGTTCACTACAGATTAACCGCAGATCGCGAATTGTATGCAAATTATTAGAATTTGTATCACTTTTCAAGTTATTTGTTGCCAATGGGAATGTTTTATTGTTGCTTTTGCTTATACGATATTCTGCACCCATATGTCTTGAACAGTTGGCATCATCTGTAGTGACTGCTTCTGATAGCAAGTGATTTACAAGTTGATACCTCTGCTTCACCATCAGCACAATATTTATATACTGAAGTGTAACAACAGTATCTATAACAACTCTGATTATTTCCGAAGACACGTTCATAAAGCTCATCCATGTACCATCACAAAAGATGAAAAAAAATGGTACATAAACAATTCCATATACTATCAACAAAATCCACAACTGCGTAATTACGTGTGATCGGTGTTGTGAGTAAGCACTTTGCTTTGACTTATTACGAAACAGCTTGCTATCAACACGCGATAACAAGCACAACACATTTGTCATTTTTTTTCTGTTTCTTTTAACCGAGAAACGCAATGTCAATATTCCCGTTACACGTGACTCTACTGCTTT
>Ga0123352_10013972_pt1 | contig 12768 bp, 5 predicted proteins | sample TergutLab28metaG_FD_89700 | JGI IMG/M metagenome (GOLD analysis project Ga0123352, IMG submission 89700) | Labiotermes labralis P1 segment gut microbial communities from Petit-Saut dam, French Guiana - Lab288 P1 | ecosystem: Host-associated > Arthropoda: Insects > Digestive system > Gut ... | reverse complement strand
TGTTTGTGTTTGTGTGTGTGTGTGTGGTGGGTGTGTGGATGTGGTGTGTGTGGTGGTGTGGGGGGGGGGGGGGGGTGGGTGATCCTATCTGTCAAGAATTACATCCCTGTGAAAGATTCCACAGTTTGACCCTGTTCTGTGCCACATGAATCCAGTCTACATTCCCTCATTATTTTCACGTACATTATCCGTCCATTTCCACTTGCCTTACAAGTAGAAATGGACGACCGTCAGATAAACATTTTATCTAACGTCTTCTTATAAATCAAGCGTGCTCCTGTCTTTGTGTTATCACCCTGACATGTCGCAAAGTTGTTTATTCTGCAATTATCCCCGACCTCTATAATTTCATTGTCCTAAATATTTTCTTCGTCCTTATTCCATTTGAAAGTTGAGTGTCTACAGTCATGACTGTCGATGTTGTGTTATTGTTCAATGTGACGTATTGCAAGACGGTAAATAAGTATCAACGTCACGAGGAAAGTGCTGCATGCTTCTACTGGTACAGCGTGTTCCTATACAAGGACTACATTGTTTCTGTAATCATGACCTGAGGGATAAGCATAATCTAATATGCTTCATTAGCCTTCAATGTGTGTGTCAGTTTCGGTTGTTAGTGTTTGTACAGCCCGATTTTAATCTTCATATATCTTGTAGCACGGAATGTAACAACGATTCTTTAAAGATTAATCTGAAGGGATTTAGAAGAAAGCGGAAATAGACTTTAAGGTACTTGTCTTGAGGAAAAATACGTGTAACAGATATTTCAGTCATGGTATCATTTTTGTGGTCCGGGTTTCGAAAAGAACACTTGGGAAAAGAATCTGAAGGTAAGAAAGCTACAGTGAAGTTTCATTCTGCTATGTTCGTTATTTAACATTTACATACTAATAGCTGTATGTATATGACACAGCCAGTCTTAATGAAATTATTTATTTAATATCATACTCTATAAATTTAGGAGGGTAAATTATTTGCATGTTTTCTATAAAGAAATTTTGTTAAGCTTAACGAAGCTTAGACAATTTTCAATCGATATAAGTATGAATGGAACGGTCACTTATTTTGTCTTTTAAAAAAATAATTTAATACGAAAATGTGTGGCATAAGGTTCAATACTGAGCCAGTTCAGTCCACCTCTAGTTAGTTCACAGCAAGTTACATCTTAGTGTTATCATCTCACACTTTGTTTTTCTTCCAAACTGACTTTTCCCATAATAAAAGTTCTCTATAGTACACTCCTACTCCCTTCCGTCTCACTCACACAAGGAGCCTTTCGTAATTTGACTTATTTCATTATCATGAATTCTGGCGAGTCATAAGAGTCACTCAGTCTATCCCTCTTAATTAAATATTACTACTACTACTACTACTACTAATGCTGCTGCTGCTGCTACTACCGTTGCTACAAGGTATGTTAACAACAACAAAAATCACCAATTCTTTCAACAACAAAGAAGAGAAAAGGCAGTCTCTAGATTTTTTTGGTAAAGATATTCCCAATCAAGGGTTCATGCCAGAAAGTAGTCTTCGGCAGGTTTCTCATTATTCGTTATGCCGTCTGCCAGCCTTCTTTCCAAAAAATGATTAATTAATCCAAGAACAATGCGGCCTCGCCGTTAAGCAGAATAATCTTATACATCTGCAGATGCCGTTGGGAATGGGTGGCATTTTTTCTCCACATGAGCAAAGCAAACATTCCAGGTTTCCTTGATTTTTAGTACGTAATTTTACAATGTGTTATTCACACAAAGTGCGTAAAATTAGCCCACAATGTTGAAAACCTTAACTTTTATTTCAGAAAATGTTTAACCGATATCCATTTTCTCTTTAAACAGATTCAGTAGTCAAGCAGCTTGTAGGTCTAAGCTATATAATAAAGTAAAAACAAAATTTTTAAAACTATTTACCACATTTCAGACATGGTATGGTTCTAAAGAAATAATGTTTCTACCAACAAAAACGATATTCTATAAAATGTGCAGGTGCTAAAGCACGTAACATACTTTCACCACGTTAATTTAGTTGTCTTTTTTAACAATCATATTTGAGTATGCATTTTAAAACCATATATTGAATACTTGAGGATTGGTTCTCCGTGAATCTTCCTCATGAAATAAAGTGAAAAGCCAACTTGATGCAAATAGTTAATTTTATTGATGTATTCTTAGCTCGACATGTTTCGGGCACATACGCCCATCATCAGGAGCATTAGATGTTGAGTTGCAGCATATGGTTTTCCGCACCGAGTGTCTGGATGAGTGGTGGTCTTGAGAGCCGCTGCGTAGGTCGTGTGAACGGTGCGTATGGTGCCAAGTTGAGAATACATCAATAAAATTGCCTAGTTGCATCAAGTTGGCATTTCACTTTATTCCATGTTTGGGATAGTTTAAAGTTTGAATGAAGATGAAAGAAGAGTGGAAAAATTGTGTCTCAATATACGGTATTTGTTCCAGAAGGAATATTTCATTTTGAAACAAAATGCGGCCATTTATTTCAGATATAAACACTGAATAATGTCATTCAGCCGCACTTTTAAGGTGAGTCAGTTTAGTTAAATGTAAATTAGAAAAGATTTTTCCTTACAGGTCTTATAAATTAGACTCTAAGTAATGTAAGAATTTTGTAGTTCTCAAAAACAGAAATTTTGGAGACTTAAGATTTTAATATATGATGCCTTGTCATTGGCAAATTTTACCTACGTTCCGCTTAGCAATTTTTCCACTTAATTCTGACACACCAATTCTTCACAAGGCGAGGAAGAAAGAAACTGCAATAAGGCATTTTAATATAAATCATCATTTGCATGTTAGAGGAGCCTCAGTACATAAAACTTTTCCCTCTTTCTGAAGATTTTGGCTTCAAATTCTGAATGAAAATTCAAGAGAAACGTCAAGATTCTACCAACACCAAACTTTATTAGCGTCGTCAAAAGCAGACTTATCAAGCTCAGACTAATATTTTTTTCCCCTTATTCGTAATATCGGTTGGACCAATATTCAGTTAAACATATTTTAGTGTGTATTTTACTGAAGATTTAACGGACATTTGGGCCAATCATTACGTATATAACTCTCGTTTCTACCACAGAATATCACTGCATGACGTAAAATATAGTAGAAGAATTCCAGGCTATCAAAAAGAAATACGAATTCCACTGATGTAAAAAAAACTGGTTAGAATGCGTTTGGGGTAAAACCTGTGTGTATTGCCATTTAGAGTCTTAGAGTTAGTCTACTTTTTTGCTCCCATTACTGTATGTCAGCCCGCATGTCTGTGCTAGGATTTCTGACCAAATGGGTAGGAAAAGACTCCGTGGAGTAGCAAGCTTGCTTCGGCCGACATCATCCTATTAGTTCACCCGAACGCACACGTGAGACTAGAGCCTTCATTCTCTCCCTGTAGCCGGCTCTTCTCTATCGTTACGTTCCGAGATGAGTACTTCTGTTTTCCTGTTAAATATTCCACGTACTTTTGTAATGATCCTTTATGAGGTAAGGAAAGAGAAGATATAGAAAATAAAGCAAAATTTCTTGAAAAAGAAACTTTTCGGTGGCAGTGTCAAGGAAATCAGTCTCTCCCCACAAACAGCTAAAAACATCTAAGAAGATAGTTTTCAAAAAAGTAATACCCGAAATTCAAAGAAGGAAAAAGGAGCGCTAGATAACTTTTTTTTGTAAAATAAATTAATACAAATATCTTTTACGATTTTTTAGGCTTTGGTGCTTGAACGCAATGTAGGAATTAATTTTTTATGAAATTATCCTGGCCAAATTATTGAAATTTCCGAGACCAGAGCTGTGAAGATCTGTAATGAACGTGCAAATAAATGATAACTTACATTTGACTTCCGTATGCCAGACAGTATCTAACAGGAAGAAGAATTCGAGGATGAGACGTAGATGACTTTACTTAGAATAGTGTCCCTTACTGGGGTTTTGTGTTGATGAAAAGGTACCTTCGGCGACTGCCAGCACATGAGGTATCTGACCATACCTTTCTTCATTACGGTCTAGCGCCAAATCGAAGCCCGTCTTATGAGACCGAATTGAGTTGCTACAACTCTTCTGAAGTACAGGATTACTCTACCACGAATGACAATCTTACAAATATTAACACATTCACATTACATTTCTACAGAAATCTGTATCTTTATGCAAATTGGTTTAAAGATCCCTTAAGCTTCTTCTTTTTAAAAATGTAAATTTTTAACACTTTATTTAAATGCTTATTCTTTTACATAAACCTATATATATATATATATATATATGTGTGTGTGTGTGTGTGTGCGCACACATACATACATACACACACACACACTGCAGATTCATCTTCGGAACGAAATTTGTAACCAGTTAATTCCAAGATATTCCGACTGCAGTTCAAACAATTTTTAAAAAAGGCAATTTGACGCATTTTAATATGATACTCTGTTCCTTTAATGCATAAAAGAAGACGAATGGCATTCTGTCCTATTTTTAATATGATAATAATAGAGAAATATATGGAAAAACGTTAGTTCTATTATATGGTGAAAAATATATGAACCACAGGAAAGTTTACAACTGAGTAGAAAAAATCTAATTAGAATAGATAATATTTGAAGAAAAGCATTCTTGACAGCCACTGAGTGTAATACGAGATAAGGTCAAATTGAAGAGCAATCAGAGTAACCGGAACAATCGAAGTATCAACAATGATGAAAATATATCTTAAAAAGATCAGTTCCGAAAAAATAGGCGCTACAATGGTTCAAAATCGGACCAAAATGCGTATCATTCTGATAAAAACACAAAAGTGTGTGTAGAAGTGGCATTAAGAAGAGAAAATCAATGCGGTTAAGATAAAATTATTTTTGTTGAAAATGATACAGTTTAAATGAGATTTACCTTATTTTGGTTAATGTTTACGTATATATATACACGAATACAAGCAATTGTACAAAATAGGAGAACAAGAAGAATGAGCGAAATATTGACGATTCAAGATCATGGTATTGAAGTTGATAAGGGTTTAAGATGTTTGGGGACTCTAAACAATAATATCGATTATGAAATTTTAGAAATCAAAACTAGAATCCTAGCTGCTAATAACATCTATTCCTCTCTGCAAACTATATTTAGGTCAAAACAAATTTTCCAAAATAATAAAAGAAGATTATATAAAACATTAATTAAGACAGTACTGCGTTATGGAAGTGTAACCTGGACCCTAACACAAATGAGAGAACAAATGCTATGTACATTTGGAAGGAAAATATTAGAAGAATTTACGGCCAAATACAAGACAAAGAACGCTGGCCTCCTAAACACAGTAGTGAAATTTAGAATTTATACAAAGACGTGAACGTCGTGGACGATATTAAAATTAGAAAACTAGGATGGGCGGGTTATAACAATAGAAGATGAAGGGTTGCCAGAAGAGGTTCTTAACAGAAACTTCATAATACAAGGCCAATGGTAAAAACAAGAATAAGACGGGAAGACGTCGTCCGGAGAGATACGTTAGAGATCCTAGGAAAAGGAGGATTAAGGAGAAGAGCAGAAGCGTGAGAAGAACCGAGGCGTCTTCTGAGGGAGGCCAGGGGCTGTAGCACCATAAATGGAATGGAATGAACGAGTACATGACAGCTGGTATTTAATTCCTGGAATTATTAAATTCTTAATTTCAACATGTAAATCATTCATTGTGACTGTCCAATAAACCAACACTAACGTGTTAACACACTGCATTCATAAATTTGTACACAACTTGTAAGCCTACTTACGCTTTTGAATCCTTTCGGTCATTCATACTGCGCACACAAAACTGCAGTTTCATAAATGCTGTAGTTTGAACTGGGTTGTACAAGGCATATATACATTATACTGAACAGGCATTTCCTATTTCAGTATTTCCCTAGACTCTCATTTCCACTCACATTTTAGCCTAGGAGGAGTGAGGGGAAGTAAGGGTCATAACAATGTTGGTGACACTGAAGATGACGTCGACAGACAAAACGGAAGTGATGTAGTCAGAATCCAAACAGAGCTGTTTAATGTAAGAATGACACCAGTCTTTGATCACTAAGGTTGACGTCAGTATATTATTTAGGTTATGTTTTGAACCTTACTGGATACTGGCAGCGATCCCTTTCTATACCTTTCGACCCATGTGTGTACTGATGCATATGTTATAGACAAAGTTGTCCTTGCCTCGGAGATTGTGCAACTCACACATGCGTGAACCATGATGGCAACACGCGCTTGACCCTAGAACTATGAGGAGATAGTTCATGCATCAGCAAGTTTTCACACTAGGAAGTGTAGCATTTCAGTTACGCCCTGTAGCATAGTCTGCGATCTGATGTCCCGGATATTCTGGGACAACTCTCGATTTAAGCAAGATGTTGCAATACGCGACAAAATGGAACAGAATAAACACAAACTTTCAACAAACAAATAATCTATAAATCCAAAGCGGCATTAATGCGTAAATAGAAGAGTATGTCGCCAACCACTATAGTTAGGTCCAATGTTTCTAAAAAAAAAAAAAATTTGGCTAGATAAACATCCAGCGGCTGTTCGTATTCATAAAAGTCTAAGTAACACAAAATTCGATAAGGCTGAATGAAAGAGTCGAGTTGGGAAACCTAGACTTCCACGTAAGTATACTATTTTTAACAGGTGTTTCAGGCATTTTTCTGTAGATATGGACTAAATCTGACTGGCAATTTTAGACCCAAAAAATTCGGAAAAGCTCATAATTACTTTCATATGTACACAAACTGAAAAGCGCGAGATACATAAACCGAATAGCACGGTCGATAGAAGTACATAAGCACGTAAAACATAAAATACTTTTCACAACCCGCAAAATCGCGTCTGGAAATATGTTTCTGTATCAGTGCAGCACTGGAAAGAGAGGTCAAGAAACAGGGCCGACTGGGAGAAATCCATTAAGGAGGCGAAGGTACTCACTGGACTGTAGTGGAATTCAGAAGAAGATTAGTTCAGTGCAACACATTTACCTTGTAATATAAATGTCGGAGGAACCCGCTTAAATATAGTCAGAACATGGCCAGCTGATTTTATGAATATTCAAGGTTCAACTTAAATTAATTTTAATAAATTCGAACAAAAATAATGAGTTAAGACGAGGAGAATTTGTAGCATATTTGGCGAAACAAATGCGTTATCACTATTGCTGGAAGGCCTTAGAATAGATAGTATTTAGAAGCAGGAAGGCAGGGAAGAGAGTGCAGTATTAAAAGGTATGCCAGAGAAGTGGGTTGCGCAGTTACGAAACCAACTGATCCAGCTGACAATAAGGTAAATGACTGTTGTATGGAATTATGATGTACTGTCTGTTGTCATTGAAGTGGAAATAGAGTAACAAGGGATTAAAATTATATGAGAGAATATGGCGATATTCAGACTTATTGTACTCGTTCAAGAAAATGGATGGAAACATGTTTCGGAGAGGGATGATACTTATGTACAGGGGTGCTGATAAGTCCTTAGCCCGACCAGGAAGGAAACAAGCTAATGTTTCTGTCAGAATGGCGTGAATTTCCTTCGGCGCCTTGCCTTGCAGGAAAGAAAAACTTGATAACAGCTCGCGTCTCGATGTTGTTGAGATCGCGCGCGTCGCTGAAATCCTTCCGAGCTTGTTTCCTTCCTGGTCGGGCTAAGGACTTATCAGCACCCCGGCAGGTAGCAGACTTATATGTTTTTAGAAAATATATGTGACACGTAAATATTGTATTAATGAACTACAAAGTTACCTAAAATTGTAGGTGGCATCAGGCTTGGAACACCCTAGATTCTAAAGACGTAGGTTTATTGCGGCTTTTATTTAGTTTCGAAATTAGAATCACATTTTACGTATGAGATAGATCGTGTGTTATTTTATACAAATATCAATAGAATTTCGCCGCTTTATATCTTCGAAAAAAAACTCAGATATTAACAAATTGAGATTATCGCTATTTCGGACTGCAAATCTCTTGCAAATCTGGAAGAAACATTTGTATTTGTACTTCATTTCTTTGGTACTAACTTTTTCGGATGAGCGTTTGAAGTCCATCCACGTCACGAATAGAGATTTTTTGTGTTTCTCTGTGCGTATTTGCGTGGGGACTATGTTCAGCAACTGGAGTGAAGATTTTTTTTCTCTTATTAAGATATTGTACATGATACCGATTAAAAATCACTTCTATCAAAGCCGGAAATTTTTTCTGATCAAGGCGCCGATAATATTATGTAACACATGATACGTTACATTGACGATACCTGTAAAATAATGGTGCGCGAATCGTAAATTCAGCCCTTGCTCAAATGGAAATTCAGCAAAGGAAGTAAGTTAATATCATTACCTTATCCATTATGTTATCCAGACTAACCATAAGAAGGGAATGAAGATTTTTCACTTTAAAGAGATTGGAGAGTTGTTATATGTAATGTGGGGGTTAAGAAAAAAGGGAGGAGGGGTTGAACAGAGCATAACGACTGTGCTTCTATTCTCTCTAACGGCCGATTGGTTCGAAAATCGTGGGGGATGATTAATGCCACGTGAGTGCCACACGTTCCTCCCTATGAAAACCCTAAACACGAGATCAGGGAGGACCGTTTTAAAATGGAAAGGGTGTAGAAGCGGTTATATTCTTCTCCCCTGTCCGATGTTCCTCCCTTCAACCGTCTCTACACCCCCTACAGACCCTATATTACATCCTCAACCGTATGTGCACCCATTCTTTACATGCGACACCCACTTTTCAATCCCACTACTACTTTTTGCAACGATGGGATTGAAAATAGGGGTTGGTTTCAGACAACGGAATGCCTATATCTATGCATGCTCACTAAATAAATACGACAGCGAGGGAAGTGGTGGCACACTTTAAATATTGCCATGGGTATAATTGAATTTGTTTGGGAGAATTATTCTAGACCCACACACTCACACTGAGTTTAAGTACCATGCACTGTCAAACCAATTTTCGTAGCTTATTAGTGACAATTAACCCACATTACAACCACCAGGCAGAATAATTTTGAATAATTACTGGAAAGGATGGCACACAATAACAGACGCTGCAGATCGATTTGAGTAAGTGTACTCTGCAGATTAAGGATGCAAATAATGACTGTAATTACATACATAACACGCGTATCACTTTTTTTAAGTTAACAAAGTTGTTCATTGTCCTATACAATGTTACTCATCCCTTCATAGGGCAGGCTACTGAGCAACAGGAAGGATACACCAAACATAAGGTTTTACTTTGTGTTTCCGCAAGGCTTTATTATTGTTGCAAACAGTGCATATTGTGTTGTATAAACAACATATTTAAGCAGTCCTAGTAGGTTTAAACGCGGAATTTTTAGTGCGCACAAAGATTAAAAATTGACATTATTTTCTTCATGAAGTTTGAAAACAAAGCAACAAAACTATTTTAACAACAAATATGACACTTATATGTGCATACATAGTGATTTTGTAAGGTGGTAGTATCGGTCATTGTGAGTAAAAGTGTTCATATGAATGTGTATAATTCTGAATGGTTACTGAAATAGAGCTGTTTGAATCTCAAGCCCCAGCTCTCTTAGATTTTTCTTTGGGGAGATGAATGAAGAGCGAAGTTTACAAAAGAAGTATGAATACGCGACACGATTTGCTCGCTCGCATTTTGGATGCAGTTGCCCGCATAAAGGGGCGTGAAGATCAATTCAGACAAAAAAAAGAAGGAAAAGGACTATCTTCGCACACAAGTTGCAAAGTGCACTAACGTTGACAGTTTGATTTTTGAACAGTTATTGTAAACTCTAACCAACGTGTCATTTCTGTGTACGAAATGTGTCATTTGAACATTACATTAAAATTAAAATACAACTAAGATTAAGTAATCTTAATAATTGACCAACTTAATGCACAAATCCTTGTTTTATAATAAGTTTATTACATTCCTCTACATGTTTCGAGCACTCTTGTGCTCATCATCCTCAGGAGGTCAAATTGTATTAGACAGCATCAGGTATCGTCACACTCTGTAGGTGGCCGTTCGGTGCACAGGTTAAGAGAGTCCTCTCTCAACCTCTGCACTGGACGGCCACCTACAGCGTGTGACGATACCAGATGCTGTATAATACAATTTGACCTCCTGAGGATGATGAACACAAGAGTGCTCGAAACATGTACAGGAATACAATAAACATATTATAAAACAAGAACTTGTGCATTAAGTTGGTCAGTTGCTAAGATTATACTGAGAGGCACGGTCAGCAAAACATAAAAAAATAGGGGTAAGTAATTTTTCTCTCTCTTTATTACTATACACAACCCCTTTGTATTTGTAGATCCAAACAGCTCTCTATCTCGGTAGCTAATCAGAATGAGACACATGTTCATACAAACTTCTTTTCTTATAATGATCGATATTGTCACCTCCCCCGATACTGACCATTCTTCTTGAATTACCCTGTATACATATTTTCCTAAACGTCGCTGTGTCGAGATAATGAAGAAATTTAATGTTTACTTTTACTTGCGAAAAAATGATTATGAAATGTTAAGTGCAGTGGCCAGATGATCGTTTACCCCTCCTCTCCCTGCGACACAATAATCGCCTTCATCCACAATTACTAGCACAGTTAATCCCAGAGTTCTCGGGATGCTACCTTCCATAGGAAGAATTACATCCAGTGGGAAATAATACATAAGAAATTATAGAAACCTCTACGTTTTTGGCGGCGGGGTGGGGGGGCGGTGGTGTTTGCTGATCCACGGTACGATATGAGACACAGGTTCCGCGAGGATCTTATATACACTTCTGATTAGGTGTGCAATGTTAACGATACACAAAAATTTGAAAAATTCTTGTAACCCCTCATTTTTAACTTTCCGCTTGTTTTTGGTTTCACCTGAATATGAACATGATCTAGGTAAAGTGACTTTTACCCCGCCTGTACGTAAAAAAATATATTGTATAAAATATGCAATTTTGTTCGTTTGTTGTAAAAGACGCTGAAAAAAAACTTGCTAGGAATTTAATCATTTAAAGAATAAACGTGTCTGTTTTATATACGGACTAAGTGCGAACCGCGCAGTAAACACTCCCAAGCTCGGTTATACAAAACCAATCTGCTAAGTTTGGGCAAGCAAAGGTCGCTGTTTATTATGAGATCGTACAAAACACATAAACGCAATGTTAGCACCACGTAGAATTTTTGAATTTTAAACTTTGTTGTACCTAAAGTAATCGCTAGGCTTTAAAAGGTTAAGCGTACCTTTCAGACACACAGATTTCTTTTCATTTCAAAACAGAAGGCTATCATTTTAAGGTAAATCCAATTCTTAACCATACTGATTCATAACAGGGCCTAAAGACTAGTTTGCAAAGGCTTTGAATCTTCTTTTCAATGCAGCCCATGAACCTCCCACATATATGTATGAAATTTAATACTAGGTACTTTAAATACAACTTATCTGTCAGGCAACTCCGATGTTTAGCTTGGTGACCCATAATCATTTTAGCTTACTTAAGACCATAAATTCATACACAGTCGGCAGGCAGGCTTAAGAAGGTCAGAGTATTCCCTGTGCTCGCCCTGAAGTATACACGAGAATGGAATTGTAGATCTAACCATTGCTAACTTGGTCAGTATATTGTGGGAGAGGTCAGCCTTACATCTCGGCCCCTTTATCGCAGGCTATCGTGGGTATCCTTGGTACAGGAGACTGTGCGGCAAGTACAGCCCGTTTAGATCCGTTGGATTTTTTTATTGCAGTATTTCAGTACAACGTTAAAAAATACAACCTTAAGATGTATGTGAGAATTCTCTTTATTTTGGTTTAGACAACTAGGTTGGCAGAACCTCAGACTCTATAGGTTAACAGGGCAATTAAGAAGCAAATAATTTGTCTAGACTTGAAAAAAAAACGATTCTTGAGTAGACAGATCTACTATCCCGTCATTTCCCTGGACGAACTGAGGAAAACCACAAAAATCCCATCCGTGTTAATCTACATTCTGGTTGATGCAGCAATTCAAATCAAATTTGTTACTTGAGTTTCAGGTGTATATTTATGGATGTGCCTGGTAGCACCAAGATTTTGACAGCGCAAATCCATTATTTACGTTAGTAAGCTGAAGTTCATCTACAGTATTTAGTATGTTCCAATAAGTTATAATATCACATAACATTTATGTACAAAAAATATTTCTATTTATAACTCCTCCTGGTCGGGATATAAACCGGATACCTCGTAAACGCAAACCAAAACCTTTACCACCTAAGCCACGTTACTCTGCAGGGTACGTTTAAAACGTATCTTACACCCACTTCATGAATGAACCTTTCTGAAACAGAGGGTGAGGAGTTCCACTTAGGCGCTGACGTATCTAGGCACCATGCCGCTACAACAGAAATCAATCCTGCACCTCGCCTCGTCACAGAGGCGCCCCCAGGTTCCTCTGTTTATCTCAATCCATTATTCAGGCCACGTTTTCAATCGACTCCACCCGCCTCCAGGACTAGTGTGTGTGCAGGTACCGCTACAGCCCCTGGAATTGAATCACGGAGCATTCAAATAGCCTAGAATTCATCGCGCTATGTACCAGTGTTCCCCATGCGGTGGAACTGAAGAAAATTGAACTTCAATCAATAGAGAGAAAGAGAGAAATATATTCTTTGAAGGACATTGATTATGTCCGATTCATTACACCACATTTTGCTTGGTTGTTGTCCATTGTCCATACAGCGTGTGCTTGTATATATATATATATAT